>OBJA01000507.1_pt1 | contig 33340 bp, 24 predicted proteins | sample 1519751 | NCBI WGS metagenome assembly OBJA01 (sample SAMEA3881238, study PRJEB22517) | soil metagenome | biome: lake sediment; feature: soda lake sediment; material: sediment, water from around vicinity | place: India | collected 2013-12-23 | depth 3 m
GGTGATAAGTGGAAGACTACGCCTTATAAAATTGATGTTCCTAACTATTTCCCATCTGCAATGGCTATGCCTGATGATAATCCTATGACTGTTGAGGGGGTCTTGCTGGGAAGGTATTTGTTTTATGATGGGCGCTTAAGTGGAAGGGTTGCTTTCGATTCATTGATGAGTTGCGGTAATTGCCATGTGCAGTCAAATAATTTCAGGGCTGGGTTAAATAATCCGCTTTTCAGGGATGGTATTCCTGTTGGTATTATGGGGCATGAAACAAGTCATAGTACTTTGCCTCTGGTGAATCTTGCGTGGAATAAAAACGGATATACATGGAATGGGAGTATTTCACCGGGCCGGAGTATTTATAATCCGAGAAATATTGAAGACATTGTTCTCCTGACGATCATGCATCCTCATGAGCTTGCAGGCGATACCTCCAAAACAGTTGCACTTATCTCATCAATTAAAGGATATCCTCAGCTCTTTAAAAAAGCATTCGGTTCTGAGAAGGTAACAGCTGTTAACATTGCAAGAGCAATCGCACAGTTTGTGCGGTCATTAGTGTCGGCCAATTCTCGTTTCGACAAATATATGCGGGGCGATTTACAGTTAAATAACAGTGAACTGGAAGGATTTATTCTCTTTACCACTGAGGAAGGTGCCGACTGTTTTCACTGTCATGGTAGTAGTGGGAATCCTTTGTTTACTACTAACCTTTTCTATAACAATGGGAAGGATACAATTTTTAATGATAAGGGCGACAGATTTTCTTATACTGGTTACATCACAGATAAAGGTGCTTATAAGGCTACTACTCTGAGAAATATTGCTGTTTCAGGACCTTATATGCACGATGGTAGATTTAGAACATTGGATGAGGTTATCGACTTTTACTCTCATAATGTGCAAATGTCAGAATATATAAGTCCGTTAATGCATCATGCCTCTGAAGGGGGTATTCAGTTAAATCCTTCTGAAAAGGCTAGCTTAAAGGCTTTTTTGCAATCGCTTACCGATGAAGAGTTCCTCACCAATCCAAAATATTCACCGCCTCATACATTCCCCGATGGAAAAACATATCAGGAAGTAAAGGGGAAATATTAATGCCAGCCTATACCGGTCAGTATCACCAGCGACTTGGTTCGTGGGCTTCAGATTCGATAATGCCTATTTCTTTCCAATCATTGTAAAGACTTCAAGATCGAAGGTAATGCCTACATAACCGTTTATTTTCCATGCTTTGTTTGTTGGTATAGCACTACCGGCAGTAAGGGCATCACCCACTTTAAAGCCATCTTTTAATACTTCGTATTCGGCAATGTTTGCACCAATATTTAAATGTACTACATCAAATAATTTTACATTTGGACCAATGTAAAAGTTCTTAAAGAGATTGTTACCACCAAAGCCTAAGAAGAATCCCGCATCATAAGTGAGAGAAGCACCGGGTTTCGATAGATCTTTAACCATAAAGCTTGCCCCTGTGATGTAGTCGAACTCAATGTTGCTTGAATTTCGGTTATTAATCACATATACCGATGGATTGTCAACATCCTTTGGTGCAAGCATAAAATCGGGGGTTCGGTAGTTTTTTACTGCGAAACCTTGTACTACACGAACTTTCTTCTTTTTATTTGTAGCATTTGAGAACCTGCTTTCACACTCTTTAATTTTAAGTTCACTGAACTTAAGCTGTTCGGATGTTCTTATAAGGTTCTTTTCGGTTTCGGCAAGATTAAATCGCAACGAATCAATGCGCCTGTCGGCTTTTTCCTTGTCAGAAAGTACCTTCTTCATTTCACTGCTTCGGGTGTTGAGGTCAGTGTCTTTGTCTGTTATGTTTTTCTGAAGCAATGTAATTTCTCTTTCCTTGCCTTCAAGCTTAGAGTCACGGGCAGCAATTTGTCCTTCGAGTTTTACTTTATCAAGTATAGTGCTGTTAATAGCCTCTTTGTAGATGGCCTCTTTCTCAAGGAACAGGGACTCTTTCTCTTTTTGAATGCGCAATTGTTCTTCGAGGTTCTTGTTTTTAAGCTCAAGCTGAGTGTTTAATTCAGATATGCGCTCTTCATTTTTCCTGAGTTGCCTTGTGAGGAGCTGCAGACTATCACGAAGTTTAATTAGCATCTCCTGTTCATTGAAGTTATATGTGGAAGGTTGGACGATTTGCATTGGTAAGTCAGGAGTATTTTCCTGAATAATTGTGTCATGAAAGATAGATTCCTGTGCTGATGATCTTAAAGATAGTGTCAATACAAAGAACAGAATTAAGAATGTGTAAAGTGGTTTGTTGGTTGCGTTGAGTATTGTCATAGTGATGATTATAATAAAAAAGCCCCGCAAAAATACGAGGCTTTTCAATGTCAAATAACTGAAATTGTTAAAATAACGTTGGTTTCATTCCTAAATTGTACATCGTAAACGACCATATATCAGCGGCTTCTTCAATCAACTTTGATATTGGCTTGCCTGCTCCGTGGCCTGCATTTGTTTCTATTCTTATAACTGTTGGGTTATTGCACGACTGCGCCTCCTGAAGTGCAGCGGCAAACTTAAATGAATGTGCTGGTACTACTCTGTCGTCATGATCGGCAGTAGTAATAAGGGTAGGAGGGTAGCATGTTCCTTTTTTGAGGTTATGAAGAGGTGAGTATTTGAGGATGTATTTGAACTCTTCTTCATTATCGCTCGAACCATAATCGCCTGTCCATGCCCATCCAATGGTAAACTTATGGAACCTAAGCATATCCATAACTCCCACAGCAGGAAGTGCTGCTCCAAATAATTCAGGTCGTTGTGTCATACATGCGCCAACAAGTAATCCACCATTAGATCCTCCAGCAATGGCAATCTTACCTTTAGATGTGTAGTTATTCTCAATAAGATACTCAGCAGCAGCTATAAAGTCGTCAAACACATTTTGCTTCCTGAGTTTTGTACCTGCCTGATGCCACTCTTTACCATATTCGCCGCCACCTCTCAGATTGGCCATAACAAAGATTCCACCATTCTCAAGAAATACTAAACGGCTGGCACTGAATGTAGGGGTTAAACTAACGTTGAAGCCACCATATCCATATAAATAAACGGGGTTAGTGCCATCAAGCTTAAGATCTGAGCGTCGTACAATAAACATGGGAACCTTTGTGCCATCTTTGCTCGTGTAGAATATTTGCTCTGATATATATTTGCTTTTATCGAAATTCAGCTCTGAACTGTAAAGAACTTCAGATTTATTGTTCTTAACATCAAATGTGTATATGGTTGATGGTGAAGTAAATGAGGTAAATGCAAAAAATGCTGTGTCATCTTTTTCTTTGCTGTTAAAGCCTAAAAGAGTGCCTATTTCAGGCATCTTCATGTCGTTAATCTTCTTTCCATTTAAGTCATATATGGTTGCCATGCTTGCAGCATCTTTCATATATACAGCAACAAACTGACCTGCTGCTATATGAACTTCCTGTAATACCTCTTTTTGCTCAGGAATAATGTCTTTCCATGCATTTCTTGATGGCTTGTCTAATGTAACAGCAAAAAGTCGGTATCGTGGTGCATTGTCGTTAGTTTGTATGTAGAATGTGTTTCCCACATTATGCACTACTCCGTAGTCATATTCAAAGCCCTCAGCTATTTTAACAAACTTCGAATCTTTCTTTGTAAGATCTTTTATATAAAGTGAGTTGCCGCTGGTTGATTCCGATTCAGTAAGTATTAGATACTTTTCATCTTCGGTAGTTTGGGCTCCATAGTTTCTTAGAGGGAAGTCTTTATTGCTGTATATGAGTTGATCGGCACTCTGTGGATCGCCTATTTTATGGTAGTACACTTTATGGTATTCGTTTTTCGACGATAATTTCCCGGTGCCTTCCGGCTTATCGTAACGACTGTAATAGAAGCCATTACCTTTCCATGATATACCTGAGAATTTTACCCACTCAAGTTTATCAGATAATTGCTTGCCTGTTTCAATCTCTTTAATGTAGATTTCATTCCAATCGGAGCCTGCGGTTGAAACGCTATATGCAAAATACTTGCCGTCTTTCGATACCGAATAGGTGCCCAAAGCAACAGTACCATCTTTCGATAGGGTATTAGGATCGAGGAATACTTTTGGTTCATCTTTTAAAGTATTCTGAACATACAGTACGCTCTGGTTTTGAATACCATTGTTCTTGAAAAAGAAATAGCGATTACCCTCATGGAAAGGAACGCCATAGCGCGGATAATTCCATAATTCGGTCAATCGTTCTCTTACCTGTTTTCTAAAAGGTATGGCTGAAAGTACCGATTCGGTTACTTTATTCTGTGCCTCAACCCAGGCAGCAGTTTCTTTTGAATGGTCATCTTCGAGCCATCTGTAAGGATCAGCTATTTTAGTACCAAAGTAATCATCGGTAACATCCTGTTTTGCTGTTTCGGGGTAATTAATCTTCTCCTGAGCATCGGCTTCTCCAATTAAAAATAATCCTGTAAGTGCCATTAAAATCTGTTTCTTCATGTGTGATAACTTATTATACAATCCGACAAAAATAACAAAATTGCAAGCGGTTAGATTTTAAGCTGATATATTAATTTCAGGTAACTAGACTATAGTGTTCATTTATTCTCTCTTTTTTTGCTTATTTTGCAGCGTAAAACTAATGAAATGACTGTAACCGGAAAAGTAACTATCGTTCGTCACAACCTACTTGGAAGCGAATCACATGAAGCCGAAGGCATTGTTGTTAATGAAATTTATTATAATGAGCATGGCATTGAAACCGAACGATTTAATTATGATGCAGCAGGTGAACCTGAAGAGCATATAACATATAGAATAATCGATGGTAATGTAGTGGAAGAACGACTTGAGCTAAACGGTGAATTCTCAGAGAGTGTAACCCGCGAGTATAGTTCGGAGGGAAAGATTGTTAAAGAGATACGTACATACCAGGGTGGTGATAAGGATGTTACTCACTATAAGTATGAAAATGACAAGCTTGTAGAGAAGGTAGTAATTGATGAGGATGGAGAAGAGGGTGAGAAACTAACATGGGAGTTTGTTGGTGGAAAGCTAACAAAAGAGATGCACTTTGGAGTTTTTGGTGATGTGCAGTCAGAGAAAGAGTATTATTATAATGAGAACGGTGTGCTGAATGAAGTAATTGAGATTGTGGCTGGTGATGAGAACCCTGAGAAGGTCATCACTCAATTTAATGATAAGGGATTACTCGTTCTTGAAAAGAAGTATGATCCTAAGGATAGGCTCATCGCACGCACAAAGATTGAATATAATGAGAATTCAAAGCCTGTTGTTTACGAAGAAGAGACAGTAAGAGGTAAAAAGATTACAACACTTCAGTATGATGATGCCGGGAATAACATACTGCAAATTGAGACTGATCAGGATGGTAGTCAAACAAGTTATGTTGAACGTACCTTCGATGAGAATAACCGACAGTTAAGTGCTGAGATAATTATTGAACCACGACCATATCAGTATGGACAGCACTATAGACTTGAGTATATTTACGAAAAGGAAAAAGTAATTTAGTTCAATCTTTACCAGGTTAAGCTTTTGTTGATCGTTCCTTTTTAAACTTTGCTTTACCTGAACTATCCATTTTCTCACAAGCATACTGAAAGATCAATCGTGGGGCGGTGTCCTTATATTTCAACATATATTTTTCTGTCTGCTCGGGATATAATTTCCATGCTTCTCTGAGAAACCACCCCATCCCCTGATGCACTTCCCTTTCTGGATCGAGCATTAAAGGATCTACTATTTTCAGTAATTCTTCAAGTGATTCAGTTTTAAGTAGTTTTATAAAGGTAACAGGAACACACCTGCGCTTAAATTTCTTTGCAGATGTAATCCACGGTATAAAATGTTTTTTCGTAACAACTCCCTTATTCAAAAAAGCAGGCAGGGTAAACATTCCAAGATGATCGGCATGAGCCCAGTTGGTTATGCCTATATCGTAGAGTGCCTCCAACTTTTCAAAAGCGTTGATAGTATACTCATCCGATAGGAGGTTTATCATTATCAATACAAAAGAGGTTTCCTCATACTTGCCACTCTTAATGAGTAGTGGTGCTGTCTCAAATATTAGATCAAAAGTAAGGAACTTCCTCTTTCTCAAATCATCTTTCTTTGCATCAAGTAATGTTTGAGTAAGCCCCCAAGCATCATAAGTTCCATCTTTAAAGTAACGGCTATATTTTTTAACCATCTCTTCATTGGCATTAGCCACACAATATTCATGAATCTCTTTGTAAAGGTCAATTGCTTTCATAATGCAAAATTGTGAAGTACTTAAATTAAATGGCTCAGCTAAGATAGTTAATGATTTAAAACTACAGATGCAAAATGGGCTGATTATACTATTATATTATGTAATTAATGATGATAAATATGTAATGGTTTAAGCTATTGATTGTTATAATTTTATACATTCTAATGGAATAGTGTAAACTAAAACTAAATAACATGAAAACTACAGGAATCGTACTCCTTATAATAGGGTTTTTGCTGACAATTTATACTTCATTTTCTTATTTCCAGAAAGAGGAAGTTCTTGATATAGGTAACCTTGAAGTAACTGCCGATAAGAAGAAAGATGTTAACTGGTCACCTATTGTAGGAGTGGTTATAATGGTTGTTGGTGGTGTAGTGCTTTGGCAGAGTTCAAGAAAGTCTTGATTATTTATGGTTTCAAGCTTATAAAGGACGGTAGGTTAAATAACAACATAATCTCTGAGCCTTATCCCGGATAGTAATTTCTGAATTTTAATTGTTATGTTATTAGCGCCTGACAAGCGCTGATAACATTTTGACAATAAGCCTAAAACAAAAAGAAATATGGAAAACGACAAAGAAGAAATAAAACGTAGGGATGAAGATCTACCGGGATATCCTTCAAATCCTTCATCAGAAGATATATTTGAAAGATATGATCAGGAAGAGGATGTTGATCCTGAAAATCCTTTCGTTGAAAAGGAGCCAACTGAGCGTGGTGTTGATGAATTTACAAAAGACCTTACTCTTGGTGATCTTGATGTTCCAGGTTCGGAACTTGATGATGACATGGAAATTATAGGTAACGAAGATGAGGAGAACAATTACTATAGTTTGGGAAGTGATGAAAATGATTGATATTAAGACAACTCTATAAGATAAAGATAACATCCACTATATGAAAAACGTACTCATTGCAATAGATTATGATCCAACAGCACAGAAAGTAGCTGAGTTAGGGTTTGAATTTGCCAGCAAACTTAAGGCACATGTAAGCTTGCTGCATGTTGTGTCGAATGAAGTATATTATTCTTCAAGGGCATATTCTCCTATTATGGGATTTACTGGTTTCGTGCCTGTTGAAGCAATGGATGTTGAGCAGGGTGCACGGTTAAAGGAAGCTGCCCAGAGTTATCTCGAAAAAACCAGGAATCATCTTGGTGAGATGAGTATTGAAACTATTGTTATTGAAGGTGATTTTGCCGAATCGATCATAGAAACTGCAAAGAATATTAATGCTGATGTAATTGTGATTGGATCACACAGCAGACGCTGGCTCGAGAAGATTGTTATGGGGAGTGTTACTGAACAGGTTCTTAAAAATTCTAAGATCCCGGTTCTTATAATTCCTACCCGAAATGATGAGGATGAAGAATCCTGATCTAGACAGTATATAAAGGATGAAGGAATCGTAAGAAGTAAGCTTTAGTTAATTATAACTAATCATTTTGCTTACGCGATTCCTTCACCTTTTTCTTTGTCTTAGGTAGATAGCCGCTTAGCGTCATAAATCAACTATTTCAAGCGCTTTTGATATCATTAATGAATTGCCTCTAATCATATAATTATCTAATCCTCAACCTAAATGCTTTTGATTTTGTTAGATTAAGAAACACCAAATTATAACAAATTAACTTAAAACATTGAACAATGAAACATTTAGTACAAGGATTGATGATAATGTCGTTGACATTAATCTTTTCATTAGCCGCCTTAGCTCAATCAGATGCTGATTATAAAAGGCAGATAGAGAAAATGAACAAGGAGATGGGCGAAGCCATGAAGGCAGGCGACCATGACAAGAATCTCCAGTATTATGCTGAAGATGTTATTTCACTTCCAAACTACGATAAAATGCTTAAAGGAAAGAATGAGTTGAAAAAATCTTCAGAAGAAATGGCATCATCGGGATGGAAAGTGAAAGACTTCGACACAAAGATAACTGACCTTAAATCATACGGGAATCTGATAACAGAGATTGGTGAGTATAAGATAGAGCTTACTAAAGATGGCATGGAAAACTCTATGAAAGAAGAAGGTAAGTATTTAACTCTTTGGGAAAAGCAAAATGATGGCTCTTTAAAAATTAAAACTGAAATCTGGAACAGCGATAAAAACCCAATGGAATCAATGAAAGAGATGATGGATGATCAGAAAGGTTCAATGGGCGAACGTCGGATGAATGATCAGGAGCGCCGTGATATTGAGAAGTCAGCTGAAAGTAAGGAGATGAGAGAAAGTAATCGTAGTAGTGACGATACTAAGTAATTAATTCTCGTTAAGTTAAAAGAGACGTCACTTGGGGCGTCTCTTTTTTACTATAAATTACTCATGTTTGTTTTTTAACCATTGCTGATAGAAAACTTTGATATTGATTCAAGTAGAGTGTCTTTTCGTACAGGTTTGCTTAAATAGTCAATGCAACCAGCACTTAAAGCTTTTTCCCTTTCATCAGAGAAGGCATAGGCAGTCAATGCAATTACCGGTAGTTCAGGGCGTATCTCTTTTATCAGGGCCACTGCTTGATAGCCGTCCATTACTGGCATCTTTAAGTCCATTAATATGTGAGAGAAATCACTAACATTTTGACATAACTCTACTGCTTCAGCACCGTTACAGGCTCGTATATGATTAATTTTTAGCTGATTGAGTAGGCGGCTTATATAAATATAGCTAACCTCATCATCTTCTGTTACAAGGATCTTTGTGTTGGTATTATAATAGTTACCCGATAATAGAGTATTAAGATCGCTCTGATTAGTAGATGTTCCTATATACGGAATTGATACTTTAAAGGTTGAACCTTCACCAACTACCGATTCAACTGAGATCTCGCCATTAAACATATCAACATAGGCTTTTGAAATCGCTAAGCCTAAACCTGATCCCTCGTAGTCTCGCGATATGTGAGTATCGGCTTGTACAAATCGGTCGAAAATCTTTGAAATCTTTTCCTGTGGGATCCCTTTGCCTGTATCTTTGACTTTAAATATTAAGTTTTTACCTACAAGTTCTACTCCAAAATCTATCCTGCCTGCTTTAGTAAATTTAATTGCATTTTTTATAAGATTTACAATTACCGACTGCAATTTGAACTCGTCAGATTTAATCAGTCGGGTATCATCACTTAACAATGAAGTGAGTGAAAATGAAACAGATCGGGCTTCAGCCTGCGGCTTGAAGAATTCATATTGATCAAGAAGCATCTGATTTATATCAACAATTGAGATATTCAACGTGCTTTGACCTGATTCTATCTTCGAGATATCTATGATATCATTGATAGTGTTTAATAATCTTTCACCACTTTTTTTAACAATTTCTATATATTCATCAAATTGATCTTCAGGCAGATCAGGTTGTTGCAGGAGCTCCATGAATCCAATAATACCATTCATAGGGGTTCTTATTTCATGGCTCATGTTTGCAAGAAATGCAGTTTTAAGGTGATCGCTTTCTTCAGCCTTTTTCTTAGCAGCAAGCAATGCATCCTGGGCAAGTTTTATGTCGGTAATGTCAATTGCAAGTACATGGCGGGCCATACGTTTATTAAATTCAACCACGTGTGATTGCACATTAACATATATCAGCTCGCCATTTTTCCTTAAATGACGCCATACTCCCGCATTATTATAACGATTAACAGTAGTTTCAACATCTTTTAAGAGAGCATCAACATCTTCAGCTGGTCGGATGTCTTTGATTGTCATTGAGAGAAATTCCTGCCGTGAATAACCATAGTGATTTATTGCAGCCTCATTAACCTCGAGGAAATTAAGTGTTTCAAGGTCATATATCCACATAGGCTGAGGATTCATCTCAAACATCGTATAATACTTCTTGCGACTCTCCATCAACTCCAACTCGTGCTTTCTTTCCTCTGTTTGGTTCTTTATAATGAATACGATGCCAATTAATAAATCATTATCGTCCTTAATAGGTGATGCACTACATGAAATTGGTGTTTCTTCACCGCTTGTTGAGATTAATATAAATCGGTTGTTAAGCTTTTTATTGTCCAGCAATTCAATGCAATTGTGAATTATATCCTTCACAACCTTATCAGAATTGTAATCTTTAAGGTTTATAATTGTGCTTAGGTTTTTGTTAACGATCTCATATTCTTTATACCCTGTAAGATTTTCAGCATCCTTATTAAAATTCTTGATAAAGCCATATTGATCGGTTATAATAACGCCATCGTTTATACTGTACAAGGTGGTTTTAAACTCTTGTTGAGAATGATACAACGATCGGTATAAGTTGCTTTCTCTTTTTGAGTAGTAGAATGAAAAAACTGAAAAAGCCACAAGAAGTAGCATCGATAAAAGCAAAACTATAAGAATGGCTTGTCGGTTAAAGTTTCCAAAAAGCTCATCTTTGTCAACTTTACTTAATAACAGCCAGGGAGTGTTTGGTATTGGTGCCATATAATACAAGACTTTTTCGTCCATGTAATCGGTACCCTCACTAACATTCTTAGTAATAGGTTTTGAATTGGTTACAATCGATTCAAGTTCGAGAGTCTTAAATCTTGAACCGGCCAAACTACCTTCATTACTGTAATCATAAAGTAATTTGTATTTGCCGTAATTATTCTGGAGTAAGAAAGAGTGATATGAATTACTGTAGGATGCTATAAAAGAAAAGTGAGAAGCTATAAATTTACCGGCATCTAATCGAAAAACTATATTTGCAATTGTAGCATTGCCAGATTTTAAAGGGCAAATGATATCGATATATAGTTGGTTGTTGTGTGCCTTATAAATACCTGTTGAGTAGTATTGTTTTGTTTTGAATTCTTTTTTTAGATCTGTTTCTAATGTAGGTATGAGCGAGGAATCATTGAGGGCCGAGCAAATTAGTGTATTGCCTGGTGACAATAGAAGAACATCAACATAACTATGTTGAGTCTTTAATTCGTAAAGATATTCGCGGAAACCATTGCACTCATCTTCGCAGATGTTATTAAGTGCAAATAGACTTTTCTGAATAAGGGTTGTATTACCCGATATTGTTACCGCATCAAAAATTTCATCCTTGTACCATTCAGAGATCTGGTTAACCTTTAAGATGCTTATAGCTTCAATGTCAGTTGCTTTTTCAGTAACTTCAACCGACTTCTCTTTTATATAGATGAAAATGCCTACTACTATTGAGATAGACAAAAGCAGGGCGATAAAAAGTATGTTATAAAGCTGAGAATTTGATTTCTCTGATCCGGACATTTATTTTAATTTGATGGCTTTTCTTCAAGTATTTCTTTAAGGTTCTCTAAACCTTTTTGTAAATCAGGTCCAAGCATTTTTTCAAAATTAAAGAATAACATCATACCATTAAATGGAAAGTTCATTTTGCCCATAACACCCCATTTAACTAACGTGGTTGAGTCGTTCTGTATCTCAGTTATCATATACATGTCATCAGTATTTTCAAAAGGTTCTTTAAAGCGAAGCTCATAATCAATACGACGACCTTCAACGATGTTTTTAATTTCCTGCTCACCTTTGCCAACGTGATCATTCTTGCTCTCCCATGAATACTTAAAACCTATTGTACCATCAAGACCTGCATATTCAATGTTCATCTCAGGATCCATATCGGCCCAAACACTATAGGAGTCCTGATTTTTCAGATATTTCACATAGTTAAAAACTTCAAAAACAGGTTTCTCAATAAGAATAGAACGTTCAACATTATATGTTTTATCGGTAAACAGGGCAATGCCTAAATAAAGAATGACAATAGAAAGTATAACTAAGGCGATGTTTCTGAATATTTTCATAATTATTCTAGAAGTTAGAGATTATGGCAAAAATACAAAATTGAGAATCAATACACTTATTTAAATACAAAAGTTTGTGGTGTCGCTTTTTATGTTCTTCTGTAGTTATTATGAATTATATACGCTGGTAGACGAAACCAACCCTATGCCAACCATTAGCCAACTGTAAGCAAAGTGTAAGGAACATATATCAAGGCTAAAATTGGTGCCCAATAGTAGGAGATTAAACGCTTTGATATAAAGCTAAAAAGGCTGTCTCTTTGAGGAGACAGCCAGGGGTGCTTAGTCAGGGAGTATATTAGGGAAGGGTAAGAGTCATTGGTTCGAGTTGGTTGGTTGCACCAATTACAACCTGGATATCATTGATTGTTAGGGATGAAAAGGTTGTGTTTAATAATCCTGATGAGAATTCAGCTGAATAAGTTCCGGCTGCAATTCCTCTTATTTTGTAATATCCTGTAGAGTCAGGTATTGCCATTAAAGTATCGGTTGCATTGTACACTTTAACAACAGGAAGTGCTTCAGCAGGATAGACATATCCTTCAACTGCTCCGCTTGCTAATTCGGCGAACATTCTGATTGCCGGTTTTAGCATGTATCGTCCATTGCCGGTCATGTGAACTGAATGTGCAGCATCGAAATCAAGCCAGAAACGGTATGTGTTTCCACCTTCAAGCTCATAGTTTACATTGAGCTTTAAACCTGAAGTTGAGCCTGAAGGGATAGTTAGTGGATAAGTTTGAGAATTTACAACTATCGAGTTGTTATAGCCTAAAACAAGTCGTACTTGAGTTAATTTGCCTTCAGGTATTTCTGATGATATGAGTAGAGTATCGAAGCCATTACTGAACTGCAGGAGGTTGTATATGCCCGGATTAGTAAGAGGAATATTGATCCAACCCTTGCTATCGGTATGAAGCTGAACTTCAATGATCTCTATGTTAACTGCATCGTAAAGTGCGGGAGCATCAGTAAGCATGATCTCGACGGTAGCGTTTTTTTTGTTCTTGTTTGTACCGTCATTATCCTTTTCACATGATACTATTAAAAAAGATGTTAAAATTAGAAGAGAGGCAACAGCCATTAAACTTAGTCGTTTCATAGTTTATTGTTTTTATACTCTAAACTACATTTCAAATTCTATTCCATGCAGTGAAAAAGGATGAAATAAATCTTAATATGGTGCATAACTAACTGATATGAAACGAAATAAATTGTTTTACTCATGCAATCGCAATTCTGTGGAATTTGCTGAGAGTGTAGTCAGACTGTGGTATTAATTCCTCATGTTATTGCAAACATGGTGTGAAATTGTAAGAATGGGTGTGAAGTTTTTAAATTGAAGTTTAATCAGGATTGACAAAGAAGATGTAAAGTGATCAGACGTCGATCTTTATAATTGATTTTTTCTTCCAAATGCCCATTCTATAATAAATGAGCGAAAGCGCCATGCCTATAAACCAAGCTATTGGAATTGCCCACCAGATTCCTACAACACCAATTGATTTAGATAAAATTGCAGCTAATGGGATGCGAACAATCCATAGTGCAAAGAGCGTAATAAACATTGGCACAAGAGTATCGCCGGCGCCCCGCATAACGCCTCCAATTACAAACATGGCTGAGAATACAATGTAGAAGCCTGAAACTATAAGTAGGTACTGTGCACCTATTTCTATTACTGCATGATCACTTACAAATAGTGCCATTAGTTGATGGCGGAATAATATAATAATTGTTGTGATTACGAGTGCAGTGATCGTCGACATATTAAGGGTTGATATTAGACCTTGTCTGACTCTATGCATCTTTTTTGCTCCAATATTTTGTCCAACGTAAGTTGATAAAGCAGTACCAAAATTCATAGCAGGTAATGCTGCCATACCGTCAATTCGTCCGGCCACGCTATAAGCAGCAATTACATTAGTGCCATAATCATTAACAATTCGCAATAACGCTATCATGCCTATAGAAACAAAGGTTTGCTGGAAACCTGTAGGTAATCCTATTTTCACACTCGATGAAAATATCTCTCTATCCCAGTCGAGTTTTCGCCACGACAGGTTCATAATAGGGTGAGTTCGGTTGAGGTATATAACAATTGTTAAAAAAGCTCCTGCCTGTGAAATGACTGTAGCCAGGGCGGCTCCAGCTATGCCCCATTTAAAGACAATTATAAAAAGCAAATCGAAGAAAATATTTGCAACCGTTGAAATTACTAGAAAGTATAAAGGTGTTTTACTGTCGCCGAGTCCACGAAGTATTGCGCTTGTGCCGTTGAATCCGAAAAAAAAGACTGCTCCCGATAAATATACATTCAGGTACAAAACAGCCTGTGGAATAAGCTCATCGGGTAGTTTTATGAGTCTGAATATCGGTCCACTGAATATAATTCCGGTAATAGATACTAATAGTGAAGCAAAGAAGAGAAAGATATAAAGAGTGTCGATGGTCTTTCTTACTTTTTCAACATTTTTTGCTCCAAAGAACTGAGAAATAATAATTGTACTGCCTGATGCAATGCCAATTATGAACGAAATGAGTAGAAATATAATCGGGAAACTTGCGCCTACTGCTGCAAGTGCTTCTTTGCCTAAAAACTTACCTACAATTATGCTATCGGTTACATTATATACCTGCTGAAACACATTCCCAATAAGCATTGGGGTTGCGAAACGAAATATAAGCAGGCCTGGTTTACCTTCAGTTAGATCTTGCATTTATTATAAGTGGATCATTGCCCGTCAATAATTTGTTTCTGCTTAACCAACTCCTTAGTTGATAGTAAACCACATGCTGCTTCAATATCCTGACCTCGCGAGGCTCTTATTGTTGTTACTATTCCCTTGGCATTTAGCGCTTGTTGAAAATCAAGTATAACATTTTCATCACTACCCTCAAGTGGTGTGCCCGGGATAGAATGGAACCTTATAAGATTTATACGGCAATTAACCTTATTGAGTAAACGTGCAAGTTCATTCACATGTCTTCGGGTATCATTAAGACCTTTGAACATAATGTACTCAAATGAAACCCTGCGATATTTGCCGAGATCATACTGCTGTATGGTTTCAACTACATCTTTAACAGGATATACATTCTGTATTGGCATTAGCTTGCGTCTTTCATCGTCAAATGGGGTGTGCAGACTAATTGCAAGGTTGCATTTACTGTTTTCGAGGAAGGTTTTCATAGCAGGTATAATGCCAATGGTGCTGACAGTAACTTTACGCACGCTGATAGCAAACCCATATTCGGCAGTTATAATCGATGTGCTTTTCATTACAGCATCGAGATTGTCGAATGGTTCGCCCATTCCCATATATACTATATTGGTAATAAGATTCCTTTCGGGTATACTTCGTAACTGGTTTAATATTTCACCTGTTGATAGTTGCCCTTGAAACCCCTGTTTACCTGTCATACAGAACAAGCAGCCCATCTTACAACCCACCTGCGATGACACACATAGAGTATGTCTGTCGCCGTCTGGAATATATGCCGATTCAATGAATTTTCCTTTACCGTTTGAGAATAAATACTTCTTAGTGCCATCGGTCGATATGCTTACTGAAACCGGTTTATTAAAGCCTGTTTCGAATTGCTCGCTTAATAAAGCACGTGCCTTTTTCGAGATGTTTGACATATCATCGAACGACTCTACCTGAGTTTTGTATAGCCAATATGCTAACTGACCACCGGTATATTTCGGCAATCCGAGGTTATTGGCAATAACATCTAATTCTTCTCTGGTTTTGCCCAGCAGAGGTTCTTTGATAATCGACATAGTTAGAAGTAAATTTCGGAAATGATATTATCAAAAGGTATGCCCTTTTCAATCAGTATATCCCTGACATCCACTACCATTTCGGCGCTGCCGCAAAGATAATACTTTTCATTTAAAGGTAATGTTGAATGTTCCCTAAGATATTGAGTAATGCGCCCATGATAAATATCAGGCGCTGATTCTCGCGAACAGCAACGTATATAGTCTTGTTTCAATTGCGGTTCAAACATATCGTGGAAATAGAAACTATTAAGGTCTCTACCACCATGTAATATTTTCTTATTTTTAAATAAACCTGTACGGAACATGGAAATGAAGGGAGCAATCCCGGTTCCTGAGGCAATCCACCAAGCCGGTTCACCACTATCAATAAATGATCCAAAAGGCTCGCTTACCCAAAGCGAATCGGCTGTGTTCAGCTGAGCCATCCAAGGAGTAAGCTTCCCATCGGGGTTAATATTATAGAGTATATCAACTTCATTGTCGAGCTCACCACTGGCTATAGAGTATAAACGAGCTTCATCGGTTTCATGTCCTGCTAACCCAACTACCTGACCTGCAGTAAACTCCCATGGTCGTGTGAAAGATAAAACAAATACACCCGGTGATATTTCGTGTTGGCGGTTAACCTTAACCTTTGTAAGCTTCAGTTTAGTCTTCATTTTTATATCAGAATTTTACTATGTGTTGTTTTTTAGAATTTCTGATAAACATTGTAAATGGGTATTTGTTTGGGACTTTAACCGGAAGTAATTACTAATTTTGCTACATGAAACCCGATAAACCTGTACTTTCAGATGCTTTGGCAGCAAACCTGGAAGCAACACGTACCGATAACATAGTTATACCTCAGGAACATCAACAATTCACTGATGTATCGAAATCTTATTATTCTATACACACTCGTGCAATCGATTGCATTAAGGAATTTAATCATCCTTATTCCAATAGCAAATATGTGATCGGGCAGTTAAGGAGTATTGCATTAGGTGATTTCTGGTTTTATGAAAAGCAGACCGACTCATCGGTGTGGGATACTATCATAGGTTTGTTCGAAGGATTGATAAAGCGACAGTTGATTGAGCAGGATGCTGAAGATTTGATACATACCCTCTTCGAGCTTATTGATAAACTAAACCATTCAGCGGTTCAGGTTAAAGATCTTCCACTTAAGTTGCTTAATATTGCAAGGATATCATTAAACGAAAAGCCTCAGGCAGTTATTAATAACTCGGGATTTATTGTTAAGGTGCTTTCGTCTTCAGATGTTGACAGCGAATGGAATGATCAGGCAATTATACTTGCAAAAGAGGTGTTGATTGCCAATGCAAATTATTGGCACGATTCAACTAATGTTGAGCAGTGGCTAGCTGAGCGGAGTAAGTTATTCTCTTCCCAAAGCAGAGAGAAATTTAAAAGCATTGGTACAAGTTATTATCGTGGTATAATTGCCGACATTGAGAAATCGGTCACCTGGAGCGACATAAGGCAAATCCCGGCATTTGGTGATATTGCATTTAGTATCAGGCAACTGCACCATTCATTCGATCGATTCCACGAGAAATTTTTCTATCTACTCTTTCTGCTGCACCTCGATGGAATGCAAAATCAGAAAGAGATTCTGATGCGTGACTTTAATTCACTGCTGCGTAATATAAAAAATGAGCTTACAAGCGATGAAGTGTTTGGTTTTCTGGATAATATCTTCAAACTCTTTAACGGATTGAAAGTTACAAATGCGGGGACTGTACTGGATAGTATTCTTATACTGGGTAAAGAGATCTTTAGGACCGAAAATCAGAAACATATCTCACACTTCGAAAGGTTGCTAATTAAGCATGGTTTTATTGGTCCGGGTGTGGTTTATGTGAGTAACGATTGGCAGCTTGCGGTTAATGATTATCATATCAAGAATATCAGGGTATGGATGGAACTGATTGAGTTTTCTCCTACTGCTTTCAGAGAATTACTTTCAGCACTTATAATACATCTTCGGTTAAATGGTGTTTTTGTATCTGATACCGATTTGTTTCAACGTGATGTTACTGCTTTACTTAACTCTGATATTAACCCCATTTATAAGCAGATTAAACAGTTGGCACGACTATTTCCTGTATATTTCAGTGAAATAGGAGCTGAGGGAGAGCTTAGAGAGGTGACTACAGCCATGGACGAGCTTTCGCACAGGAATGACCGGCTAATACATTTCCTTAGAAAGCAAGTGCATACAGAGAGCAATAATACTCATATTGATCTAACACGAAACATTATCCATTATTGGTATGACGGCAATAATAGCAAGCTTTTTAAATTACTGCCCGAAGATGTGAAGGCGTCCATGACCGCCGATTCAAGATGGTATCGACCAATCAATGAGCTTATGCATGCATTGTGTGCAAATAACAACATCATGCCCGATGCATTGATGGAGCTACCCTCCGAAAAGATAAAGAAAGATATTAACTCATTGCCGTTAGATAATCCTATCGATAAGCAGCGGCTTTACTATATGTTCCGTTTACTGGAATTATTAAAGGAGAAATACTCCTTTAACACTGTAAATCTTGGATTTCTGATGCGTAGGTACAGTTTCTTTAACTCTTCTGATATTGACCTTTTCCTTACAATGCTTGAGAGAGGCAACGCTGATCGTGCTCTGAGACAGGTGTATATATTCATGAGGAGACTGAATCAGATAATTATGGATCCTGTTAAGACTGAAGGCTGGGAAGATATTTACCATAAAAGACATATAGCTATCGGTATCCCGAGTATGTACGGCAAATACCGTGAGCCAAAGTTCGAGGCATTAGGATTGGTATTCAGATTGGAGAAAGTGGCTTCAACTCTAATGAGTCAGTTAATTGACAGCATCAATCTCGATTACATTACAGCAAAAACACTTCGAAGAATACATGGACTGCTTGAATTGTTCAGGCAAGGACTCGAACTGGATGGTATTAGTGATCAGGGGTTCAATTCTAACCTTAAGATGTTTCGGTATAGCCTCAATTCATCAAGCTTCTCCGTCGGACAGTATATTAATATTCTACAATTTATGCTCTCGAGCGTAAGAGAGATCATAAGTAAGTACTTCTTACGTGCATATGACCGCCAATTGAAGGTAGTTATACCACAGATCTTCCCTGAAGAGATGAAAAGCGAAAGTGCATCATCAAAACAGTTTGTTGTCAGGAAATCGGAGGAATTTTATAGAGAAATGCTATCCTCAGCCTTTCTGGTTCAGATACTTGATGGATTTTTAGTTAAGATACTCGGAACCTTTAGACAAATGGTAGATAGTTATCCGGAAAAAACTCTGAACAGTATAATGTCATACAATACTGATCTTGTTGTTTCGCCGCTATACAGAGAAACACCTGAAATGGATAATCAAATTTTCCTGGGATCGAAAGCATACTACTTAAAAAAATTGCTTTTGTTAGGTTTTCCTATTCCCCCAGGATTTGTATTTACTACCGAAGTGTTTCGTCGACGTGATGCTATCTTCAAAAACCCTTTCATAGAAAAGGAATTTGAATTGATGATAAAAAGACATGTAACCAGTCTCGAGAAAATCACAGGCCAACAGTTTGGCAATCCCCAGAATCCGCTATTATTATCTGTAAGATCCGGAACTGCAATATCAATGCCGGGTGCAATGAATACATACCTGAATGTTGGACTCAACGATCAGATAGTTGAAGCTTTAAGTAAGCAGCCTAACTTTGGCTGGACCTCGTGGGATTGCTACCGTCGTTTCTTGCAAAGCTGGGGAATGGCATTTGGAGTTTCGCGTGATGAGTTCGATCAGGTAATGATTGACTTTAAAGGGCAATATAATGTGAACCAAAAGGTTGATTTCGCACCGCAGCAAATGCGTGAAATAGCTTTTGCTTACAAGGACATTCTTATAAAGTACAATATTCATTTCAAGGAAGAGCCTTTCGAGCAGCTTAAACAAGTGATATTTAATGTATTTGAGTCATGGTATAGCGAAAGAGCAGGTGTATACCGCGATTACCTTCAAATAGCCGATCAGTGGGGAACAGCAGTAATTGTCCAGAAGATGGTACTTGGAAACCTGCATCGGCACTCAGGAACAGGAGTACTCTTTACTCATGCACCCGATGTTGAAAAACCCGGGATACATTTATATGGTGATTTTACTTTATGCAGTCAGGGCGAAGATATTGTGGCAGGGTTGGTAAGCCCATTACCTCTCACTGAAAGGCAACGTAAAAAGTCATTTAATGATCAATCAGTCTCACTTGAGAAGAATTTCCCGGGTATTTACAATAAGTTAAAAAAGATTGCTGATTCATTAACAGAAGAACATGGATTTAGCCATCAGGAAATTGAGTTTACTTTCGAAAGTGAAGACCCCGATGACCTATTTATCCTTCAAACACGCGACCAGGACATCAGGAAGCCTGATCTAAGCTACGTATTTGATGTGAAATCAACCGAACTGAAACTTCTCGGACGAGGTATAGGATTGGGTAAAGGAGTATTGAACGGCATACTTGCCTTCGATATGAATGATCTTGAAAACTTCAAGAATTTACCTGACAACAAGATACTTGTTAGACCCGATACTGTTCCAGATGACATCGGACTTATTTTTGAATGCAATGGATTGATAACTGCAAGAGGGGGTGCAACTTCACATGCTGCTGTAACAGCTGTTCGCCTTGAGAAAACCTGCGTTGTAAACTGCACTCAACTCATAGTTAATGAAAAGGAAAAGACATGCACGATTAATGGCCAATTATTGCGCTCAGGTGATAAAATTGCAATTGATGGAAACCTCGGTAACATCTACCTTGGTAATTACAAAATTAAGCTTGCTGAAATAGGGTAAATAAAACACAATTAATCAGAATAATACGGTTTTAACCATGAAAACCGGAAATTAAAAACAACAATATCTATGGAACGAATAAATGGGAAGAATCTGCTTGGCATAAACGGCGCAGGCAGAATTGGAAAACTTACTATCTGGAACCACCTGTTAAATAAGAATTTCGGTGGACTGGTAGTAAATGTTGGCAGGGGAGTAGGCAAAAACCTTGATGCCCTGATCCATAACATTACTAATGATTCAACCTATGGATCACTATCCAAATTTCTCTATGGCCACTTAGGAAATAAGGCTGAGGTTAAGGTAATTGATAGTGCTCAGAATCTGGTTGAAATCAATGGTATGCCCATTAAATTTCTTACCGCAGCCCGAAATCCACGCGAAATAAACTGGTCGGGTGAGAATGTTCGTTTAGTAGTTGATTGCACCGGCGCTTTTCTTGATCCTACTGTACCTGCCGACAATTCCAAAGGCAGTTTGAGAGGACATCTAGAAGCAGGTGCCGATAAAGTAATTGCCAGTGCACCATTTAAGATCAAGGACTCAACGCTCAAAATGCCTGGCGATTCAGGGATGATGGTTTATGGTATTAACCACCTCGATTTTGATGCACGAAAGCACCATATCCTTTCGGCCGCAAGCTGCACAACAACAGGACTTGCTCACATGATGCTACCTCTTCTCGAACGACCTGAAACTTCAAATATCTTGACAGCCAGCATGTCGACTATTCATGCTTCAACAAGTACACAAAGCATTCTTGATGCTGTACCTTCGAGCGGTACATCCGACTTAAGGAAGAGCAGATCGGTGTTTAACAATATTATAATTACATCAACCGGAGCTGCCAAGGCATTAGAAAAAATAATTCCAACTGTTCAAAAGATAGGCTTTATGGCCGATTCAGTGCGCATACCTACAAACACTGCCAGTTTGATAATCCTTAATATTACTTTCCAGTCGCCATTGAATGATATTGGTGAACCGGTAATAACCAGAGAATTCTTAAATAGCATTTACCAGGAAACCTCGAAGGGAGCAGCAGCCGGATTACTTGAATTCAGCGAAGAACAGAATGTTTCGGCCGATATGATAGGACGTAAAGCTGCTGTGGTTATTGAAGGTGTTGAAACACACACACGCACCGGATTTATGGCAGTTAACCCTAATCTACTTCAAAACTTTGGTATTCAATTAACACAGGATATAATGATTCCTGTATGCCATGCAAAGATTTTTGGATGGTATGATAATGAATTTGGAAGTTATGTTAACATGCTGGGAAAACTAACCGAGTATATAGATAAAAAGATGTAAGATTATCATAAGAATATGTAAATCAGCAGTTTAATACTCTGTAAATTCTTTAACATCAACAATATCAAGTAGTTGCATAATTGAAAGTAAAAGCTATGGATATATACCCATAGCTTTTTTATATAGGTGTTGTTGATGTTCAACAATTTAAAGTATTGAATTCAGGACATTTCGGGAGCTTTGACGTGAGAAGTTATAGAAGTTACTCAACTCGTAAAAAGTGTTAAAACTTTGATAATCAATTAGTGTTTCAATTGTATAACTAAATTACCCAGAAACTAACTTAAAAAACACAAGCTATGAAAAAACTGAATTTACTTGTTTTCTTTTCATTTTTAATGATCACCGGGGGCATTATCTCTTCATGCCAGAAAGAAGATCAATCTACTAAAGAGGCTAACACAGCTAATACCAAGAACACAATGATCAACTGCAATGAGTGCGTTGAAGAATGGACTGATACTCAAATGATTTTTGACCACACCTCTTTTATTCCACAAAGTGTTAACATTCAAGCACCGCCACAAGATCTTTTTGTATCGGCATGGAATGATGAAACAACAGTTTATTTCCGCATTTATCGCACAAACGGTACTATCCAACATTTGAATATTGAAGGTAATATAATTGTTACTTACGGTGGAACACCAATAACTGAACATAGTTGGACAGTGCCACTTACACCGGGATGGACTCCTTGTACAGTAATAGAATCAAATATTATTGTTGGTGGTATTACTGTTCACGGTGGACATTATAATGCTTGTATTCACTACATCTTAAGGGATATGTGTGAAGAAACAACATGCACTGATGAAACAGCTTGGGCAGCAGGCCCTCGTTATACACAAAAAGGTAACTGGGCAACATATACTCCTTACGTGGCAAACACTACTGTAAATATATACGCCGGACAGAATATACTTGTAGGTACAGTTGAAATGGGACCAGTTGTAAATGGACAAGTTACTTTAACAATTAATCTGATTAATGGATCGCATTTTCAAAATGTTACAGAAAGCTTGAAGATACAAGGTTATGCTTCACCGCCATCAGGAAATCCTGCACCCGGACAATTTGCAAACAAGTTTAATGCTACAGGCTCATCTATTCAGGTTACAGTTCCTGCTGCCAATTATTATGGTATACACCTTGATGTGGTAGCATGCAGATAGTGTTTTAATTATTGTGTAACTAAATGGAAAAGTGTTGTCAATGCTGGCAACACTTTTTTTGTGAATAATGTTCTAAATTTGTCTGGCTATGTGTTAATTGTCTTTGATTAATGCCATAACCTAAAATGATACGAGAAATAATTCTTCTTTTCTTTAAGCTTGGCATTATTGGTTTCGGAGGACCGGCTGCTCATATTGCTCTCATGCGCAATGAAATTGTTGATCGCAGAAAGTGGATGACCGATATGGAATTCCTTGATCTTGTTGGTATTACTAATCTTATACCCGGTCCTAACTCAACTGAAATGGCTATTCATATTGGCAAAGTTAAAGGAGGACTAAAAGGATTGCTATTAGCAGGAGCGTGTTTTATTATACCTGCTGTGCTCATCACTTTTGTTTTTGCTGTGTTGTATCAAAAATATGGTACGTTGCCACAGGTTCAACCTTTCTTATATGGGATAAAACCTGCCATTGTGGCAATTATCTTATCGGCAGTATACCCTCTTGCCAAAAACTCATACACAACTATTATTCTTGCAGTAATTGGAGTTGTGAGTCTGGGTTTATCCTTTGCAGGAATCCATGAACTCGTTATAATGCTGGCTGCCGGCATTGTGATGATTCTTCTTACAACAACCAATCTGTACACAAACCACAGAGGCCCTAATCAACCATCAAAACCTCATTCAAAAACTAAGGAACTACTGCTACCGCTACTAATTACTATGGGATCCGGGAGTGTATCAGTGACGAAACTGTTCTTTATCTTCCTCAAGATTGGGGCGGTGCTTTACGGAAGCGGATATGTGCTGTTTGCCTTCTTAGAGACTGAATTGGTTAGCACAGGAATGTTGACTGGAGCTCAATTAACCGATGCTATTGCAGTTGGACAAATGACTCCGGGTCCGGTGTTTTCATCAGTAACTTTTATTGGATATATAATTCAGGGATGGAAAGGGGCACTGTTTTCAACAGTAGCAGTCTTCCTGCCTTCATTTCTATATATCGCTCTTTTAAGCGATTACTTCCACCGATTGAAAAAATCAAAACACTTTACCGCTTTCCTGAGTGGTGTTATTGCCTCATCAATTGCGTTGATTGCATCAGTTGCATATACACTCGGCAAGGATACACTACACAACTGGCAAGGAATTGTTATTTTTACTCTTGCAATTGTTATTACCTTTGGATTCAGAAAGATAAACACAGCATATGTTGTTGTGGGCAGCTCATTACTTGGATATTTATTATTTTAATAACATGCAAACCACTGCTTCACTCAAAATCATTAAAAGTGAACTGGAGCAATACTCCACGAAAGAGCTAATTACCATTATTACAACCGTTGCTAAGTTTAAAAAAGAGAATAAGGAGTTACTTACATACCTGCTGTTCAACTCGAAAGATGAAGCTGATTATATAAAAGAGGTGAAATTGGAAATTGATACCACTCTCGAACCCGTAAACAGATATAATGCTCGTTTCATGCTGAAGCTGATTCGTAAAACCTTGAGATTAACCAGGAAGGCTATCAAGTTTTCAGGTAAACCCGAAACCGAAGTTCAACTATTACTGCATTTCTGCAGTGTGCTTAAGAAGAAAGATCTTCCATGCAACCGGTTAAAAGCCCTTGACTCCATCGTTGATAGATTAGTACTAAACATCACAAAATCTATTAAGCTGCTGCATGAGGACTTGAGATACGACTATAGCATAGAGCTTCGGGAGATTTTGCCCGGAAGGGATCTGTAAACTTCTAATAACTGGTTCCAGAATGGAATCAATTAGTATATCGCTGAATCTTCCCCTTGCGATTTAATAAAAAAGAGTAGTTTTGCACTCTCAATTTTTAAACCATTGTTAATGAAATATCTGCTAATAATTCCGGCTTTTCTACTAATCATGTTTAAAGTTTCAGGCCAAAACCTTCAGTTGCATTATGATCTTGGAACCGACAGGAAGTATTTGACCTCTACATTCGAATACTTCAACCCCGATAAGTACGGTAATACTTTTCTTTTTGTTGATATGGATTATGGTGCAGGTGATGTAAAAGGTGTTAGTTCAGGATATTGGGAGATATCGAGGAGCTTTAGTTTCTGGAAAAAGCCTATTGCTGCACATGTTGAATATAATGGAGGTTTTTTGCAATGGAAAGATGGTGAAGCATCTGGGATTGTGCAGATTGATGATGCTTGGCTTGCAGGACCGGAGTATAATTATAATAATGCCGATTTCACCAAAGGATTAACACTTCAGGTGTTGTATAAATATATACGTGGTAAACACGATGCCTCTTTTCAACTCACAGGAGTGTGGTTTATTCACATGTACAACAAGCGTTTTACCTTTTCAGGCTTTGCTGATTTCTGGAGGGAAGATAATTTGTTTGCAAAGAATAACCTCATATCAGAAACCAAATTTGTCTTTATGACAGAGCCTCAGGTATGGTATAATTTTACTAAACATTTTTCTGTAGGTACTGAGATAGAAGTGGCAAACAATTTTGCAGGTATTAAAGGTTTTCAGGTAAACCCAACTATCGGATTAAAGTGGATCATTGAATAGAAGATTAGCTTCAATACCTGAGTAGCTACAGTTTCTTTAAACCTGCCCATGAGTCATTTTTTTTCTGAACCCTAAACTGCCTGAGAATTGAATATACGGTATAAGGTACAGTAATGTCAAAATTATTCGATTCTCATGGGGTTAAACTCTCAAAAAACCTCTCTATCGAACACAAATAGTGACAGTTACAGTAAAAAAGGCAGTTTTTATTTTTCATTCAGAAAAATAGAGTCTAATAATCAGATATTCAGTTAATTATAACTATTACGAGAAAGGACCTTTTTCTCGGCTCATAGATTTAGCAGCTTTTGCTTGAAACGATATAATATTAACAATTTCAGCACTTTATAAAAGGCTAGTTTGTTTGATAATTTTGTAACAATTCCTGAAGGTAATGCGATTTAATGTGGAATAAAGATCTCAGCTCATCAACCTTTTTCATTGCTGAGGCATCGGGGATATTGCCACTAATGTTCCTCTTCTTGACAGCGCTGATTATAAGATTTTTAGGTGTATGCTCGGTTGCTATAAATTCCGATACGTTTGTCTTATATCCATAAGCTTCAAGGATCAGCGCCCTAATAGTATCTGTAAGAATTTCAGCTTGACGTTCGGCTAATATACCAAACTGAGTTACTTCAGATAACAAGCCCTCTGTCATCATATCACGGCGCACCTGCTTATGACAGCATGGTGAGCATAGAATAATACCGGCATTAGCCCTGATTCCTTTGAATATTGCTTCATCGGTTGCTGTATCGCAGGCATGAAGTGCAATTAACAGATCAACTTCTACTAATTCAGCTTTTTCAATTGAACCTTCTCTAAATGTAAGACCAGTAAAACCTGCAGTTGTAGCAATGTTATTACACTTCTCCACAAGCTCTTTTCTCAATTCTACACCAGTCATTTCAACATCTTTGGCAAGCTTAGCGGTAAGATATTCGTATAAAGCAAAAGTTAAATATCCTTTGCCTGAACCCATATCAGCAACCTTTATACTTTGCGGTAAATTGGCATCTTTGATAATGCCGTTAACTATTTCAACGAATTGGTTAATCTGACGGTACTTATCCTGCATGTTATGCAGCACCTTACCTTCTTTACTCAACACCCCTAATTCGGCCAACCATATACTGTTTTCGGTGTTAACTATTCGGCTTTTGGTCTTATCATGAAGCAAATCGGGAGTTTTTGTTGTTGCTGCTTCATTATGAAGTATGATTGTATTACCTTTTTTATTTGTTAATAACTGATGATCTTTAATAGTGGTTGCCAATAATCCTTGTTTAAAAGCATCATTCAATAAATTTTCTACTTCAACTAAAGCGTCACTCCTTAAAAGGTTCTTAGTTATATCTTTAGTGGCATGACGATATGTAAATGAGAGCATTAGCTCATCTTTAATAATTACCGGTTTAACATATACATTGTTGAGATCAGACGCAGGCTTTTTCTTGTTGCTCAGTGTGAGTTTGATGAAAGTACCAGCGTTTATGCTCGAATCGAGGAGTTTTATAAAATCTTTTATCATGATCATTACCTAAGGAAATTCAAAAATACTCAATTATATCAGCACTATAACAAACGATGGGAGTTGCTGATGTGGTATAACTGCGGTTTCGTGTTTTATGAAACCCTTTAAACACCCCTTAGAATATCTGTATTGATACAAGAAATAGACGTCACTATAACAAACCATCAGAGTTGCATCGGGTTCACACTTTTTGATACAAATGCGATGATTTATATTAACGGAGCAGTGATATAAAAGCTAAAAATAAGATGATCATACGATGAAAATTAGAGCAATTCATAGCTGTGATATTCATATTCGACAGAAGGAAACAGGTGCAGAAAAATATTTACTAAAGCTGCAATAACAATAATGAGAACCTGATTTTACTGTTTCATGAGATTAATCAATTGAATGGTAGCAAGATAGAATAAGCCATCTGCATGACAAGGGAGGGATTTGAACTGCTGAAACTAATTATCATATAGTTAATACTAATTAAATTGTTTTATATATTAGTGGTTCTAACCAACACTTCGTATCATGAAGATTCTACGCTCACCATTGAAAAGAAAGTGCATAGCCTATTTTTTCATCTTTTTAACCCTATTCAGCACAAATGGCTGTCATTATTTCAAAATCAGAAAGAGTCCTGCAAATGCAGAAGAAACCAATGCATTGCTTAATAATGGCACTAACAGGTACATTGTGCACTCTGCTAATAATGTTATGGAGCTTAAAGCGTTAAGCTTCGATAAGGAATTTATTCATGGAACCTTGACTGAGCCTGTTTTGCCAGTTAGATATACTCCAGATCGTTCTAAACGATTTAAAGGGCATGAGATGGATATTGTTAATGAGGTTCATTTCTATGTAAAATATGATTCGCTTTCAGCGGGGATATTCAAAATTCCTTTAACTGATATCAATGAGATTAAAATTATTGATGCCGATTATGGAAGAGAGATAGCCTCGGTAATTGGGGTTTCACTAGTTGCAGCTGTCGGGGTATTCATTATTATATTTATAATTGTTTTACTAACCAAAAGTTCCTGTCCTTACGTATATGTGCATGACGGTGATTCTTATGTATTTACAGGTGAAACTTTTGGAGGAGCAATTGGAAAGAATCTTGAGCGTGATGATTACATGCCTCTGCCAAAAGCAAAAAGCGACAATGGAATTTACCGGGTTAAAATTAGCAATGAGCTTAAGGAAAAGCAATTTACTGACATAGCTGCTCTTGTTGTAGTTGATCATCCTAAAGGCACAAAAGTCTTACTGGATAAAACCGGAAAGCCATATACCTTTGCACAACCTGTATCTCCAGCATCAGCCAAATCATTTAATGGTACTTGTTTGCTGCAAACTCTTGAAAGCCACGACAATCAATATTTCTCTTTCGATAATCAGGAGTATTCAAAAAATGGAGTGATCTTGGAGTTTGATAATAGGGATGGAAAGAAAGATGCAAATCTGGTAATAAATGCAAAGAATTCACTGTGGTTTGATTACTTGTATGGTGAATTCATCAGCAAGTTTGGAAGCGCTTACGACAGTTGGCATGAAAAGGAATCGCAAATTCCAACTGAAGAGCGAATGAAGAAGGTGCTTGAGAGTGATATTCCGTTGAGTGTTTATATGAAAGTTAAGGGTCAATGGAAGCCTGTTGAAAATATAATGACTGTAGGTCCTCTTGCTGCGCGCGACTTTATTATACCATTGGATTTGAGAAATGTAACTGGCGATAAAGTGGAAATAAAGCTTGAAACCGGTTTTATGTTCTGGGAAGTTGATTATGCTTCAATTGATTTTACTGATAAGACAAACCTGACAGTTAACACCTATTTCCCTGAATCGGCGTATGATAACAATGAAAATGACTGGTCACGAGAGCTCAGTTCCATTGACAATAAATACATGGCCCAGCTAAAAACCGGTGAAGCTACCGAGTTGATATTTAATGTTTCTAAATCTGCTAAGTCTGATGATACCGATCAGTCGGTGTTTTTATATACTCGTGGTTATTACTCTCTAATTCGGGAGTTTAAAGGAGCACCAAAATTAACAGAGCTTTATAAGTTTAAGCAGCCGGGTTATTTCTCCGATTTCTCGAAAGAGCAATATCTGGAATGGCTTAGAGGTACTAACCTGATAGTAAAAAACAACTAATATGGTACAAGACCAACTTTCACAAACTCCAATAGTATCTGGTCGTCTTCGCAAGATGAGTGTTACCCTTAAGCTATTGAAGAATTTATATAAGCAAAGTCTTTCACGCTCAGGTAGTCATGCTAAGGCTATGAGTATCATTAAGCAAGTTCTGGCAAAGTATAAAGATGTGCAAGGAGAGAATATCTTCAATAAAGCCACTTTTGTTGATGGACGTTATTACTGGCGTTTTGCATCACCCGGTTTTCCATCAGAAGCTTATAAGATAATGGTGAACTATGAAATTGACCGGGTACTTCCTGATACCCCTCAATGGGGACTTTCAACAGTAATCTTCGCTATTACTAAGAAATGCTGCATGAATTGCGAGCATTGCTTTGAATGGGAAAACTTAAATAAACCTAATACTCTTCAGGTTAGTGAAATTGTTGAAACCTTGAAGAAGTATTCCGATTATGGCACAACACAATTCATGTTCAGTGGAGGAGAGCCAATGCTACGGTTCGATGACCTTGTACAAGTGCTGGAACAAGCCCCAAAAAACGCAGATTATTGGGTAATAACTTCAGGATTCGGAATGACTCATGAAAAAGCTCAGAAACTAAAAAACAGCGGACTTACAGGATTAATGGTTAGTCTTGATCACCATTTACCTGAAGAGAATGACAAATTCCGCGGCTATAAAGGAGCGCATTCATTGGCACTTAAGGCTGTTAGGTTTGCTAATGAAGCCGGATTGGTAACTACTCTTTCTTTATGTGTTACCCGTGGGTATTGTCAACCGGAGTATTTAGATGCCTATATGCATTTGGCAAAATCTTTAGGCGTAAGCTTTGTACAAATACTTGAACCCCGACAAACAGGGCGATATAGTGGTAAGGATATTTTGCTGAGTGATGATGATACACAGCGGTTGGATAAATATTATACAAGCTACATTAACTCTAAGAAGTATAAAGATTACCCAATGATTAATTACTTAGGATATCATCAACGTAAAGTTGGATGTTTTGGTGGAGGTAACAGGTTCTTCTATATTGACACTGATGGCGATGCTCACCTTTGCCCATACTGTTCAGGGAAAAAAATAAGTGTGTTGACTAATACCGCCGAAGAGGTAATTAAAACCTTACAGACTAACCACTGTCATGCATTTGAGAACACTGATTATTAGGGTAGGGCTATGAATGTAAAACTTGGGATTAATAGATAAGGGTTTTCCAAACTGATCTCGGACGGAATAGTTTGGCTTGACATCGAAACTTCTTGCATTATAAAATACTCTTAAATTGAATTTACTTTTCTTTATTTCCAGTATGAACAAATCAACTATAATTTATGTAGCAAGTTTTGTATATAATTACTAAATTTTAATGAAATTAGAAATTGATCCTATATGAAACGACCATCTTTTTTATTAAATTGCTTAGTGCTGTTAATGGGCTTATTACTTGTAATTGCAAACAGTTGCAAAAAGAATGATGATAATAATGACGGAAATAATGACCCGGTGTTATCAACAATTGAAGTTGCAATGATTACTACAACAACTGCGGTAAGTGGGGGTAATATCTCTTCTGACGGTGGATTAAGTATCACCTCGCGCGGAGTCTGTTGGAGTACCGGACAAACACCAACTATTGCTGATAGTAAAACAATTGATGGTTCAGGCACAGGAGCATTTGTAAGTTCATTGAGCAACCTGTCACCTGACACTCAATATTATGTGCGGGCATATGCTACTCATAGTAAAGGCACCAGCTATGGAAGTACAATGATATTCAGAACATTGGAAGGTGTAACTGCAGGATTTCCGGAACTGTCAACTACTGAAGTGACAGATATGACCACAACCACAGCACTGAGTGGTGGCACTATAACTTCTGATGGCGGATCACCGGTAATTGCAAGAGGTGTTTGCTGGAGTACAGGGCAAACGCCAATAATTTCTGATAATAAAACAACTGATGGTTCAGGGACAGGAACATTCTCAAGCTCATTGAGCGGCTTAACACCGGGTACACAATACTATGTTCGAGCTTACGCGACTAATAGCAACGGCACTGGCTACGGAAGTGCAAAGTCTTTTAGCACTTTGCCGGGTGGCATTAATATTCCTGTTTTGACAACAAATGAAGTTACCTACATGACAACTACCACAGCAATAAGCGGAGGTAATATATCATCCGATGGTGGATCAGCAGTAACATCACGCGGGGTATGCTGGAGTATTTCGCCAACTCCTACAACTGCTGACAGCAAAACAACTGATGGTTCAGGAACAGGAACATTTTCAAGTTCATTGAGCGAGTTAACTCCCGGAACCCAATACTATGTCCGCGCTTACGCGACAAATAGTAATGGCACAGGCTATGGAAATGCACAGTCATTCAGCACACAGCCAGGCGGCACAGCAATACCGGTATTATCAACTTTTGAAGTCACAAATTTAACTACTACAACTGCAAAAAGTGGTGGTATCATAACATCCGATGGTGGTTCAACAGTAACATCCCGCGGTGTATGTTGGAGTACCGGACTAACACCAACAATAGCTGATAGCAAAACAACTGATGGAACAGGTGCAGGTGCATTTTCAAGTTCTATGGAGGGACTAACTCCCGGAACTCAATATTATGTCCGCGCTTACGCGACAAATGTGAGTGGTACTGGTTATGGCAGTACTATGGCTTTTATTACAAAAGATGCTGTGATGGATGGCGATGGAAATTATTACGAAACAATAATAATTGGCACTCAGGAATGGTTGGCAAAGAACCTCAAAACAACCAAGCTAAATGATGGGACCTCTATACCTATGGTAACTGGTGGTATGGAATGGTCATACTTATCAACCCCTGGTTATTCTTGGTACGAGAATCAAGTGACTTATGGTGATATTTATGGAGCCCTATATAATATTTATTCAATAAATACCAGCAAGTTATGTCCTATAGGATGGCATGTGCCATCAGATGCAGAATGGATAGTCTTAAGGGAATACTTGGGTGGAGAAGATATTGCAGGGAGTAAACTTAAAGAAGCCGGAACTGCTCATTGGGAAAGCCCAAATTTAGCAACTAACGTAACAGGATTTACAGCCCTGCCGGGAGGTTTTCGTGAAAGTAATTTCTGGAATATTAGAACTTTCGGTTATTTTTGGTCTTCTTCATCAGAAGGTAGTAATCTACATCCCTGGAGGATGAGTCAAGGTGCTGAATTAGATAATTCAGGTAATTTTACTAAAGATTGCGGTTTCTCCGTCCGCTGCGTGAAAGATTAATCATCAAAGTATTAGATGCCAGATTGAGTGTTTGCCTTGGATATTTCCACAGGTTTGGGAAGAAAGTAAGCAGATGAAGGGGAGTTTGGAAGGACTGTTACACATTAAAAAAAGCCCGTAAATCATTGTTTACAGGCGTATTTGGTGGAGCTGGCGGGAGTCGAACCCGCGTCCAAACAAGCAGCAATAGTGCTTTCTACATGTTTAGCTTTTAGTTGTTTGTCGGGTAATGAATGGGAAAAAGCAGCCCTGCCATTACCTTATCTCCTTTAATTTTAGTACAGGCATCAGAGCTCTACCTGTCTTATCGTAACATTTGCGATGCTCTTAACGGGACGCCGTTACGCTGAGCTTCCCGGAGAGCAGTAGGCGGCTTAATCCTTGATTAAGCGGCGTACGCGTAATTATAATCGTTGCCAGTTATTGGCTCTGTGAATTGGGATTAACGGGTCACTCTCACAACACCCGACATGCTTACAGTACCACTTCCTTGCTGTCAAAACCAGTCAGCCCCATAGTAGGTAATATTGTCTGCAAAGATACAAAAAATATGCCAAGAGTATATAATTTGTTCAATCAATGCACTTCGTGCATGTGGG
>OBJA01000508.1_pt1 | contig 33332 bp, 21 predicted proteins | sample 1519751 | NCBI WGS metagenome assembly OBJA01 (sample SAMEA3881238, study PRJEB22517) | soil metagenome | biome: lake sediment; feature: soda lake sediment; material: sediment, water from around vicinity | place: India | collected 2013-12-23 | depth 3 m
GATAAAGATTTACTCTCCCAAAACCGAAATCAGCAATATCATTAGCAATAACCTGAATTCTGAAATCCTGAAAATCGCTGAACATTCCATCACTAACTTCAAGCACTACTTGAAAACCAAGAAAACTTGTATTAACTGGCGTACCAGTAATAACAGCCGTTCCATCTCCATTATCAATAAACTCACACCATGATGGTAGAGTATTTGCAGTTATTATAAGTTGATTCTCATCAGGATCAGATGCAGTTATATTATATTCATAGGGAATTCCTACGATACCCAGAACAACAGGTTCAGATGTAAACTCAGGAGGTAAATTTGATGTAAGTACAGTGATTGTAAAGCTTTGCTGTGCAGTTTCTATCCCATTATCTGCCAAAAGAGTGACTTCAAATTCTTGACTTATAGCAAATATTTCCGGTGCATTTCCTGAAAGAACGGCAGTTCCGTCACCATTATCAACAATATTTAACCATTCAGGCATATTCGTTGCAGAGATAGTTAAATCAAGATTATTTGGTTCATCAGCGACAATATTATATACATATTCTTCATATTCCACAACTTCAGAAGGAGGGACTGAGGTAAAATATGGTGCATCACCAGTATTAAGTCCAGGCCACTTGTAAATTCCACCATTATTTTGATCCCAATTAAAGCCTCCAGCCCATCCTACATTTTCATTAAACATCTGAACAGATGTATATTGAACGGAGTCGTCAAGTTCTGTCCAAGTTGTTCCGTAGTCCATACTATATGTAGAGAAATTTGCAGAAATATCTTGAGATATTTTAATGCCAACGTACATACCATTGGTTCCAGGAACTGCTGAAACATCAGAAATAAACTGATTAGGAGTACTTATTTCTGTCCAAGATTCACCGCCATTTGTTGTACGTATCATTTTCCAGCTAGTAATCTGACCTGTAGTTTGATTAAAAACCTGACATATTGCTACTCCATTTTGTTCGTCAGAAAATGAAAGTCTACTTACATTAGCCTGCCCAGTGTTGTATACCGACCAAGTATGACCTTTATCAGTTGTTTTATAAACTCTTCCTGTGTTTGTTCCAAACCATGCTGTATTACCAACTGCATCTGCTACTCCTGTCCAACCCATTTCATTATTCTGTGGATTTGGAATATTATTACCATTAACTAAAGTCCATGTTTCACCTCCGTTGTTAGTGACATAAATTTCGAATTCTCCATTAATTGGATCTCCTTGGCAATAACCTTCATTTTCATTAAACATATGAACAACATTTGCAAAACTAGCAGGATTATTAAATGCAGCTGAGGGTTGATGTTCCCATGTTTCACCACCGTCAGAAGTTTTATAAATACCTCCTCCTCCATTAATGTCGTACATTGCGACCCAAGCGTTCAATTCATCCACTGGACTTATGTCTCCGGGGCTCAAATTTTCAGCAGCATCAATAATTCCGGGGTTCCAAGTAGTACCACCATTTGCAGTTACAGCAAAATCTCTAGTAATACCACCTCCGGTACCGTCGTAAGTAAGAATCCATGCAGTATTTTCATTTGGGATTTTAATTGACCATACTCCTCTAAACTGAGCCGGGAATTTTGTATTTTGCTCAATCCAAACTCCCTGAGACAAGCCGCCACCTTGACCAACAATAATATAATTAGTTTTAATCTCAGTATTATCATTAGTGCCATCACTTACGGTAAGACTAACTTGATAAACACCTGCTTCATTATAAACTATACCATGAGGATTTTGCTCAGTACTTGTTCCAGGAGTTCCTCCTTCAAAAGTCCACTGCCAAGTTACAATTTCACCAATTGACCAATCCGTAAAATCAACTTCTCCTCCTTCTGGTATTGCGGTAGCACTTGCAGTAAAGTCTGCAACAATATCTGTAATTGAGTTTTGTGCTGCAAGTACAGCTTCATAAGCATTAATTCTTCCCGCTCCTATACTATCAATAAATGCAGTATTTTGAGCATCAACATTATCACAACTTGCTTTTAGAAGTTCGATTAGTTTTTCGGGAGTTAGATTTGGATTTGCAGACAACATTAAAGCACAAAGACCTGATACAATTGGTGCAGCCATAGATGTACCCTGCATAACGTCATATTGTCCTGAAACACCGTAAGAAGCTGCTCCACCACCCTGGCCAGATAATGTAGACCAGATATCGCCAGCCTCACTTGCAGTTGTTGAAAGCACAGTGAATGCTCCAATACCAGCAATACCAGAGTTATAGTATCCCCCAGGAGCAAGAACATCAATCCATGTTCCGTAATTCGAAAAATTAGATTTATTATCACCGACATCCACAGATCCAACGGCAATTACATGATTAAGTGCAGCAGGATATCCAACGTAATTTATAGGTATATCAGGATTCATTTGAGTTTCCATTCCATTACCATTATTTCCGGCAGCACCAACTAATACACAGCCAAGATTGTAAGCATAATTTACAGTATTCTGCATAGTCTGAAAAAACATGGGACTTCCCCAAGACATACTAATAACATGAGCCCCATTATCTGCAGCCCACACAATACCTTCAAAACCTGCAGCCATAGATTGACCGTCACTTGCATCATCACCAAGTTTTACAGCCATAATACTAACTTTGTTTCCAATTGATGCTACTCCAATTCCATTATTTGTTTCAGCAGCGACTAAGCCTGCTGAGTGAGTTCCATGTGACCAAATATAAGTATTATTAGGAGGATTAGTGTTATTTCCTCCATTAGCAAGATCAACAGTTGCTACTATTTTATTTGTAAGATCTGGATGGTCAGTATAAATTGCATTGTCGAGCACCGCGACAATAATATCTTCGCTTCCTTCATTAAGTGACCATGCTTGTTCGGCATTGATTAATTCGAGATGCCAATTCGCTTGGGCAGAATTTCCAAATATACCTCCACTTGCCACCTCTCCGTAATAAGGATCGTCGGGGACATTTGAAATAAAGAACCATGGAGCAGGTTCAGCATACTCAATATCCGGATGATTATTTAAAGTTCTGATTAAATTATCAATATTATAAATATCAATAAAGTCCATTCGGAAAGTTCTTTGTAATACATCTGATTTCGCCGAAATAAATGGCATTACTAATTCACTGATTCCATATTGGTCAACAAGATCGCTTAAAAAATATACATCCTTTGGATTAATCTTTCCATCGGTAACTGTAACATTTAGATAAGCATCATCAGAAATTTTAAAATAAATTCTTCCATCAACGAGAAGAGAACTTACTTTTTGTGACATCAGGTTAGATGAAATCAATATTGCTAATATTAAAAACATCAAGACTTTAAATAGTGTTTTCATAAAATAACTTTTAATAATTTAACAACAAATTTATGGTTTCAAATTTATAATAAATTTTAAGAAAGATGCAATTTTTTATATTTTAGTTGCTTTTACTACATGTCGTTTACCTAAAGGACCTTTAAATCTCTTCACCTGCATACCACATTCACGTAAGATATTTTTAAAAACACCTTTGCTACAATAACTTACAAGAATTCCACCATCATTAAGATTGTAAATTATTTTTGATAAGTTCTCAATTGCCCACATTTCGGGTTGTGATTCTGGTGAAAATGCGTCGAAATATATTAAATCATAGTTTAACTCCGGATTAAATTTATTAAAATCAATATTTTGTTTATGAAGAGTAAAATTATTATCAATAATTTCATTCACATTCCAGTTTTGATAAAATCGACTACAAAAAAGCTTATTCTCACCTAATATTTCCTTATAATCAAGACTCAAAAAACTCTCATTATCAATAATATAATTATCAATGCCGTGATAAAATATTTCGTTTTCAAGCTTCTTATTTTCCTGAAAGCTTAAAATAGCATTCAGTCCAGTTCCATAACCAATCTCTAAAATATTTATTCTACATCTGCTAAAACTCTTCAAGCCTAAATCTATAAAAATGTGCTTTGATTCAGTAACAGCTCCATTTATGCTATGATAGTGCTCTGAATATTTTTTGCTATATAAAGTTTTTGAATTATCAGATGTTTCGATTATTCTCATAAAATCATAAATATATTTCGTCGCAAATTAGCAAAAGCCTAACACATTAAAGAACAAATTTCATATATTATTTTATAAGTAACACCATATTTTATCTTCTAGTTTGAATTTTTTATGATAACTTTGCATTGATAAATTATGAGTTAGGTATTTAATTAGTTTAATTTTATGAAAAATTTTAGATTTCTTATTCTTTTAGGTGTGTTCTATTTCTTGTTTATCGGTTTTGCCAGAACACAAATAAACACTGGAATTTTCCCGGAAAGTTTTTACAATAAAACTGTTAATTTCGAAGAAATTGATCACATAACAATCAATCCTCCAAATATGGAAAAAATCATTGAAGAAGATCTGATTGACGAAAAAAACGGGACAATGATGAAAATTGCACGTCTATTACCTATAGATATAAACCTTAGCAATAGTGGCACATGGTTGAAACTTGAAAACGGGACATATTTCTGGAGACTACAAATAAGTAGTGAGGGAGCTCAAGGTTCAGCCTTACATTTTGACAAATTTTTAATTCCAGAAGGTGCTGAGTTTTATGCTTTTGATATTGATAGATCCTACATTCTTGGACCATTTACAAATAGTTTTAATCCTGATGGAGATGAGTATATGGTAGGAATTCTCCCAGGTGGAAATGTAATAATCGAATATTATCCCCCAAACAGGAAAGTTAATGAAAAGTCTTTTGTAATACTTCCTGATCTAGAATTGACAAGGTTTTCGTATTTGTACAGGGGAGCTGAAAATTTTCTTTCAGGAGATAAAAGTACTGGCTATGGTTCTTCCGGATCTTGTATGGTAAATGTAAATTGTGCTGCTGGAGATAACTGGAGGACTCAGCAGCGAGGAGTTGCAAGAGTTTATGTAGTTGAAGGTATGTTTGGAGGATATTGTACAGGTAGTTTAGTAAATAACACATCATTCGATGGGACTCCATATTTTTTACTAGCAGATCACTGTGGTAGTACAGCCTCAACAGCAAACTTCAATCAATGGCAATTTCGTTTTAATTACGAATCTCCGGGATGTCAACATTTTTCAGAACCTACTTATAATCAGTTTGTTGGCGCAACAAAAATAGCACAGGGTCCTCTCAATGGTGGTTCAGATTTTATGCTTGTCAGAATTAAAAATATTACGCAGGATCATCTGAAAAACATTAATGCTGTTTATAATGGTTGGAGACGTACAACAGGGACAAGCCTTAGTGGAGTAAGTATACATCATCCAAGAGGAGATATAAAAAAGATTTCGACATATACTTCTACTTTGATTCAACAGACCTATTACGGACAAGACGAAACGGGAGCATCCGGGGCTCATTGGAGGGTTGTATGGGCAAATACGCCAAACGGACACAGTGTAACAGACGTAGGTTCATCAGGTTCTCCCATTTTTGATTCCAATGGACTTATAATCGGCACATTAAGTGGAGGGTCATCCGCATGTAATGCATTAACATCCCCTGATTTATACGGAAAATTTTCATATCACTGGGCATCAAACGGAACTAATGATAATCAACAGCTTAAGCCATGGCTTGATCCAAACAATACAGGCGAAACGTCAATTCCCTATTTCGATCCTGCAGCGGAAACTCTTACAGCAAATTTCAGTGCTTCTCCCACCAGCGTTAATACAGGTGGGTCTGTACAATTCACAGATGAGTCTACAGGAAATATTACAACAAGAACATGGTCTTTCCCAGGAGGAACACCTAGTAGTTCAACATTAACAAATCCGAGTATAATATATAACAGCCCCGGGTCGTATAATGTGAGTCTAAGCATTAGCGACGGCGTTGAGAATGTTACCGAAACTAAAAATGGTTATATTTACGTAAGCGATGATCCTTGTACTGGTATAATTAATTTCCCTTATACCCAAGTTTTCAATAATGCCAATCTTCCTGAATGCTGGACACAACAAACCACAATTAGTAATTACTCATGGCAAACCTCAACAGGTTATACTATTGGAGATTTTAATGTCACTCCTCAAAGCGGATCTAGATTTTATTACTGTCCTTGGGTTGCACAAAATCAGAATGAGTGGTTGATTACTCCATCATTTGATTTTTCTGTAAGTCCAAATCCTGAGATAAGTTTTTATTTTAATGGAAGTCCTTATTGGTCTGTATCTCCAAATAATAATTGTGATTTGAATCTCATGGTTAGTGTTAATGGAGGAACTTGGACTAGTATCTGGAGCGAAACTGATCATCCAAATTTTACTGATGACAATTCTTACATTTGGCTGCAAACTGTTAAAAGTTTATCTGCTTATTCTGGTCAAAGTAATGTTAAGTTTGCGTTCAGGTATACAGGGAATGATGGCGCAAATTTTGCGATTGATAATGTAAGAGTTAACGGAACATCAGTTCAATTATATTCTCTTACAGTGAGCACTGAAGGACAAGGCTCTGTAAAAGTAAATGGAAATGCTTATACTGCTCCTGTTTCAGTACAATCCGGAACCGTTTTAAGCGTTGAAGCATTTCCAGCTTCACAATGGGAGTTTGGGAATTGGACAGGTGCACTTAGCGGCAGTACCAATCCAGCAAATATCACAATGAATTCTAACAAAATCCTATCAGCGAATTTTATTGATGTTTCAAGTGTTGAAAGCAATGATTCTAAAAATCAAATACAAGTATATCCAAATCCAACAGATGGCAGAATATATATTGATTTACCAGGTGAAGGGAAAGGAAATGTTGAACTCATTAATATATTAGGTAAAAGAATTGCTAAATATTCAATCTACGGAACTAATAATGAATTAAATCTTGAGCAGTTTGCAACAGGAATGTATTTACTCGAAATCAGATATGAAGATATAAGACAGATAAAGAAGATTACAATTAGATAATATTTGTACCGACGATTTGGGAATAGATATTTATTTAATTAGTTCGTTTTATAAGACATTTAAAAGATTACGAATTCCTCCAAATATTTAGAATGTTTATTTAACTATAAACCAGGGAAGAAATACATTCCAATCTGATAGGTTGCGAAAGATACAACCCAAGCGAGGCCTGTGGTATATAATGCAGAAAAAATAGCCCATTTAAGCCTTTTTGATTCTTTCCAAATTGCAGATACAACAGCAATACAAGGAAAATAGATTAAGACAAATAGAATAAATGATAATGCTACAATCTTATCAAAAACTTTCTCTCCCTTTTTGGGACCACTTGTGTACACCTCAGATTTTAATTTTTCCTGTAATGAGTAAGATTCATCATCCTCTGCTGCCTGATACAAAACACCCATAGTACTTACAGTAATTTCTTTACCTGCAATACCGCTCAATAAACTTATACTCATCTTCCAGTCGAAACCTAAAGGACTCATTACCGGCTCAACGAAATGACCAATTCTACCAATGTAAGATTTTGCATGCTTCTCAGAATTTCTTTCAAATATAAGCTGTTCCTTAATCTCCTTCGATTCTGCGTTTTCTATTAGATATTCGTAATCTTTCGAAAAATCAACTTCTTTCGGGAAATATCCAAGAGCCCAAATAATTATCGAACCAATTAAAATTATTCCTCCAATTTTCTTCAAGAACTCCTTACTCCTATTCCACATATAGTACAATGATATCTTTATGGTAGGTTTTACGTAAGGTCGTAGTTCCATTATATAAGGTGCCTCCTTCTGCTTTAAAATAGTTTTACTGAACAGTTTAGAAATTATTAACGCCATAAAAATACCTATACCATATATTAATGCAAGCATTAATATTGGATTCTCCGGAAAGAATGCTGCGATTAATAATATATATACAGGTAATCGGGCAGAACATGAAAAGAAAGGCAAAATCATCATTGTTAAAATTCTGTCCCTTCTATTTTCCAGTATATTTGTACTCATTATTGCCGGAACAGTACATCCAAATCCCATAATCATGGGTATAAATGATTTACCATGTAAACCAATCTTATGCATATACTTATCCATTACGAATGCTGCCCTTGACATATACCCTGAGTTTTCCAAAATCCCAATAAAAAAGAACAAAATAAAGATATTTGGAAGAAATACCAGAACCCCTCCTATACCACCTAAAGCACCTTGAACTACAAGGTCATTCCAAAATTGATTAGAAATATGTGTTTCAGCAAATAAACTTAGTTCATCAATGAGTTTTTCAAGCCAATCCATTGGGTATTTCCCAAGTTCGAATGTTGTGAAAAACATAATGAACATAAACAGTAAAAATATTGGAATTCCCCAAATACGATGAGTTAAAACTCTATCAAGTTTACGGGTAACATTATTTCTCCCGTTAGCATCCTCTTGAACTTCAGTTATCGCTCCTCGCACAAAAGCTAATCTAGCATTGGCTAATACATCCTCAACTTTATCTCCATATAGAGATTCAAGTTTGGAGATTTCCTTTTCTGCAATACACTTTTTCTTAACACAGGATATACATTTTTCAAACCTTTTAACAATTAGTGTATCCTTCTCCAACAAATTCATCGCAATATACCGTGGAGAAATGCTTAAATCATTTTTTTCATTATTCTTTAGATGTCGGATAATGCGAGACAACGAACTTTCAACAACTCTTCCATAATTAATGTGAATATGTCGCAAGTTAGGTATAGAATCATTATGTGTATTTAAAATAGTATTAAGAATTAGAGTTTTTAATTCCTCATGACCTTCTTGATTTGGTTCGTTATATGCTATTACCGGAGCTCCTATTAAACTACTTAAAAGATCTGTATTTATTTTTGACTCAGGCTTAACATTTTTAATTATCAAAACCAACTTGACGTCCATGTCGATGAACTGAGTTGCCAAAAATAAGTCGTTTTCAATGTTTTCGGCTTCTAAAAGCCCAATAAATATATCAGGAACTTCAGTTAAAACATCATTCCTTAGTTTTTTGCGTTCGTAGGAATTGCCATATATACTAGGAACTGATGGAAGATAGTTTAATTTAAGTATTTTTTCTTTAAACCCTATTTCAGCTAATGAAACAAATAAATCAATATTAATATCTTCAGAACTCCTAAAAATATTGATATTAATATTTCGATTTATTTCCTCAACTTTTTTTGCAAAATCAGAATCATCTGTCTTAACAAGTTGTATATAATTAAAATAATATGCAGGAATTACTTTTTTTCTCTTGACTCCTTCGATACTAATAAGAAATGAATTTCTACGGACAGTTTTATGAATAAAAATCTTTTTACAAACTTCAATCCTCAGAACTTTGATTCGTCTACGAATACCCCATCTGCCACTCACTTTGGCAACAATGTATTCTTGATTAATATCTAAAATATCTGTTTTCATTAATTAAGTGCAAATTTAACTTAATCTAAATAAAAACAAAAATAGAATAAGAAAAGTTTTTTGAAATTAATAAAAACTGATTAATTTTTAATACAGCGAACAGCAAGTCCGTATTTATTTATGAATTTATCTTTGTTTATTAGGGAACTATTATAGCTTAATTCTACGATTATCACCTCATCCCCACCTTCTTCAAACTCTGAATCAGTCCACCAATATCCAAATCGTGTTGCTGCATCAAAATTACCATAAATACCATTTCTATAACCTCCAGGCAGAGCAGTAAAATTTGTTTCATTTGAGGCTCCTGTATTTGGGCTATTCCATAATTGGATTCCTTGTTGTTTCAACTTCCCTCCTGCGACAGATTGACCACCAAGGAAATTAATAAGTTGATCCCAATCTTCTTCAGTTGGAACCCTCCAATTTTGAGGACATAATTTATCAGTCTTTACTGCATACCAATTATATAATGCTCCATATATACTACCATAGTTATCGTAATCATTATTATACCAACAAAAGGCACCATTAGTTATACCTGCCCATGTTTGAAAATTATCAATATTGGCAATATTGATTCCGTCATTGTATTTTGTAGTAATAAGATTTGAAGACATCCAGCATTGATTTCCTATTAATATAGTGGAATAAGAATTATTGTCGGAATCAATTATTGTTTCTGGGCATTCTACAATTGTAGTAAAAACCTTTTGTGTTCCGTATGCAGTTCCAAATTCATTAGTCGCATATGCTCGAACATAATACTCAGTTTCTGGCAACAATCCTGTAATTACACTTTCAAACTCACCTTTTTCAGATCCATCAGATGTTTTAGAATCAGTAATTTCTGGTAACTGAGTTGTACTCCAACAAACGCCTCGTTCAACAATAGGGTATCCTTTGTCATTAGTGATATTACCTCCACTTTTAACGCTTGTTTGAGTAATTTCACTAAGATCCAGTGTTGAAATTACAGGAAGTTTCGTAGAGTTATCCTCTTCCTTATCACAAGATCCAAATAAAAACAAAATGGACAATAATGCAAAAGCAATAGAAATGAGTTTCATAATCATAATAATTAGAATCTAAAAAAAGCATTTTATAGAGTTCTTATCTCACCAAAACCTTCGCAGTTTTTACTTGTTTATCTGTTTGAACCTTTACTATATAAACAGCCGATGAAAGAACTGACATATCGGTTTCCAAACTACTTGATTTCAAAACCAAGGAACCGTTAATAGAATATATATTTATGCTTTCGAGATACTCTCCTTCCGGAATGATTGTAAAAAGAATATTAGAAGCCTCATAAATAACGAGCTCATTTTCAATCCTAGTCGGGTTATCGATATTTATGTCTGTAATATCATTTATAAACGTGAATCTATCATTAATATCTAAAGGACTTCCACTGAAAGTGTATTCACTGTTAGGAGAGATAACAAGATTTAATACTTTGTCGTAAATTAACGGAGCATCGACACTTACAAGCGAGCTTGTATAATTCAAAGTGTAAGTACTTTCTCCGCCAAGTTCAAGATAAATATCTTTCCCTAAAAGTAAACTTATATCGCTAAGCGAATGAATTGATGTTATTGCGTCTTCTTTGTAGGTGTATAGTTGTGGAGCTTGTATTACACCATATAATTTAGCAGCATCAAAGCTATGGTCATAAGAATCTAGTGCATCCGGGTTTAATACTATCTTGTGTTCATCTGTAAAACCATTACCTGTAACACTTAGAGAAATTCCTTCCAAAATACTTTGATTTTTCATGAATGCAACAGTATTATCTGTCTTTACACGATTATCCATACTTATTTGTGAACCTGCATCTGACGCTTGCACAAAAAATCCTTGTCCCATTGCTATATATTGTGTTCCTCCATTTACTCCAACTGCTCCATTCCAAGTGGCATATTGTGACCCATTCCAAATATAAATTGTGCTACCGGTATTTGTTTTTGTCCAGCCTTGAGGAGCATTCCAGTCAATTACACAAGGAAATGGATTTCCAATAAGATTCCATCCTGTACCAACACTTGGTAATCCTGTTAAACTTAAATCTAAAGGACCTATTAATCCGTTATTGACAGTTCCAGAAAAGATACGATTTTCGTCATTATCAAATGCCCATACTGCAAATCCTTGACCTGTCGGCATTGGTGTTGTTATAGGAATTATATACTCACCAAAAGTATTTGTGGCTTCATTATAAGGTCTTAACCAAATATCAACAAAAACTCCTGCAAGAGCATTTGTTATTGGAGAACTTACAAGATGCCAATTATTAGCAGATAGAAATCTTTCTACTTTAAAAACTCCTGTACCTGAAATGTTTTCTGTAATTATAGCTCCATCGCCCAAAGCTGAGGAAACAAGATAAACTAAACCGTTGTTTTCAATATTATCTTCGATTTTAATCAATGATTGAGGACCTATTACTAGATTAGCTCCATTTGCTAAATTAAGATTTTGCAGAATAGGATTTTCATCTAACATTGGGTAATTGGACAAACCTCCCGGAATTCTAGCATCAGCGTTTATAGGCGGCACACCAACATTCCAGTTTGCATTATCATTCCAATCATTACCACTATTTCCTGTCCATACATATTCATCTGCCATAACAAAGACGTTATCACTGCCGTAACATACAACATTATCACTTATAAATAATTCGTATGTTCCAAAACTTTCAGGTTGAGCATTTGTAATTTGAGGGTTTTGATTAGTTGAAGAAAAGTTGTTTGGTCCAACCCAATTATAACAACAGTTTAGAGTTGTTGAGCCATTTAATTCAATAGTACCTCCTAAGCCAACTGGTGAATTTGAAGTTGCGACAACTGAGCTACTAACAGAATAAAAACTATCTGGATTAAATTGCGTACAAAGGCTTCTGAATGGATCAGTTTGCAAATTATCGTAAATATCCACTACACCATGCCAACCACCAAGTGCATGATAATCTGTTCCAATCCAGGAAAGATTATCAAGATTATCAGCATTTGCTTCAATAAAAACTCTCACATTAAAATCTTTGTTGGCAATCATTAGCAGATAGATTCCTACCTCGTCTAATTCTACAGGAGTAGAATCATCATCTTCGGTTACAATAACTCTCATTCTAACATTACAAGATTTTAACACATTATTACCATTGTTATCCCTACAATAATATGAAGACACTCCTGTAAAGCATAGTTTCCCGTTCTCTAAATCGGTTTCTGAATTAAACTGATCAAAAACCAGATTATTAAAACTACAATCTGTTTCTGGAGGGTTATTATTATCAAGATTTACAACTTGCTGTATTTTGCTTAAACCCCAGTTTAAACACAAAGGCCAATTAGCGCTTTCATATACAATTTTAAAACCTCCGACTTTGCCAAGTGCAGGACCCATAGGACTTGGATTGGTATTATATGTTATTTCGGCAGGCATTGGAGTTTGAGTAACAATAATACCTGGAAGAATACTTCCATATGTATTACAATAAATCGCTCCTCCCTGAGAATAAACAACAACAACATCCTGATAGAGAGGATTGCGAGAAATATTATGACTATTGGCAGCAGCAGACACCAAAATTGGAGATTGCCATGTAGCTCCTTGATTATAACTAATTCTAAAATTTACTCCTCCATTAAAATATCCATCAACGAAATTACCAAATTCATCAGCCACAAGTGTCCTTCCTTGTGAGTTAGCATTACTCATTAATCCAATTGCATTAGTAGCACCTGTAAGCATATTAATTCTACGTCCATTAGTTCCATCACCGCCAACAAAAATATATTTACCGTCAGATCCTAATGACATTGCATATGATGAGTAAAAAATCTGGATGCCAGGAGATAAAGGAATATTGACAAAGCTAATCCCTCCATCAGTACTACGTCGCATATATACATTTGGATCATCAAATAGCACGTAAACATCACCATTAGTTTTATCAACAAAAACATCAGAATAGGCATAATTACTCAAAGCTGTGGTTACAAAATCCCCATTACCATTTGTATGATTTCTGTATAATGGATTTCCAGTTCGTGGCAATACATAAACACTATTATTATGTGTTGCTATATGAGGAGTTTGACCTGCACCAATATTTTTCGGAACAGAAAAGCTTAATCCTCCATCATAACTAGAAGAAATGAAAACACTAGACGATGCAGACCAAGCAACATGTACTGTTCCATTATCTGAGACTGCAATTTCAGTTTCTATAAAATTAGTTTCAGAAACCAAAACTGAAGGAGAAAAACTTTGTCCTCGATTAGTAGATTTACTTACTCTAATTCCTGCGGAACCAGAATAAACCACATAAATATTACCAACATTGTCAACCGCAATATTCCTACTTGTATTTGCCTGACCAATAGTATTAGACGCTCCAACATCAGATACTAAAACATTCGAATACAAAGGTGCCTGTGAATAACCAATGTTAATCAACACGAAAATACTGAGTATTACTACGCCAATTTTTTTCATATTATGAAGTTTTATTATTTTTATTTCGTTTTTTCATAAATAATATAATACCTCCAGCTAAAAGCAAACTCAAAGCTCCACCATCAATAGGAATCCCAACTGGTGGGTCTTCGGGCTCGGGAGGTCCACCGGGTCCGCCGGGCTGAGAAAAAACTGCAAGACTTAAAAAAGATAAAAGAAATAGTACTACAATACAACTGAATAATTTTTTCGTTTTCATAACTAAAAATAAACTTCCTTGTTAAAAATATAAAATAACATAGACTTAATCTGATACAAAAATAACACATATTTATATAAAATGCAAATAAAATTTAACTTATTTATTCAATATATAATACTAGCAAATTAGTGACTGCTTAAAAGCTACAGGGATATTCTCCCGCAATTAAATCAGAATTGGCATATAATAATTTAATTATAAAATGAGCTTCATATACCCATAAAAAAAGCTGCGCTAGGCAGCTTAAATACAATTATTTTATCAAAAAATTACAATACATTTAATTTTACATCAACGTTATTTCTAACGGCGAGAGAATAAGGGCAAACTTTGTGTGCTTTTTCAGCAAGTTCGATAGCTAAAGATTTCTCAATTTCAGGAATTTCAATATCAAGTTGAACTTCAAGGCTAAGACCTCCACTTTCATTTTTTCCGATTGCCACATTGGCAGTTACGCTTGTTTCTTTTAGTTTTATTCTTTCCATTCTAGCTACAAGATTTAGTGCTCCGTCGTAGCATGCAGAATATGCTGCTGCAAAAAGTTGCTCCGGATTTGTGTAAGCACCTCCCTGACCTCCAAGCCCTTCGGGCATTCTTACCGGCATATCTATTACTCCATCATCACTTTTAACATGACCATTTCGTCCTCCTTTTACAGTAACACTCGTTTGATACAATTTTTCCATAACAGTTAATATTTTTTAGTTTAACATTTTATTTCAATCTATAACAATGTAAAGATAATAAAGTTCATTCAATCTGATGATTTTGTATTAAGATTACGTAATGACTCGGGAATAATTACTATAAAGCTAGAACCATTACCTAATTCAGATTCTACATAGATTGTTCCTTTCAATAATTCGACATAAGCTTTTGTAATTGACAAGCCCAAACCAGATCCTCGATTTTGAGATCTTTCCTGGCTGTGAACCTGTCTAAAACGCTCAAAGATAATGTTATGATACTCTTTAGCAATACCAATTCCATTATCTTTTACCTTAAAAACATAGTTATTAGCATTTCTGCTTACCTCAATAACAATCAAACCTAATGATGAGAACTTAATTGCGTTATCAATGAGATTGGAAATAATTTGTTGTAGTTTTGTTTTATCACTAAACATCATAGATTCTTTCAAATTTTCATTTATTTTCAATTGAATCTTTAGATTTTTATCATGAGGTATAGTAACCTTATGCATTTTTACAATATCCTTTAATAATTCATTTACGCTAAATTCTGAATAAGTAACAGTTACTACTCCGACTTCGATTTTAGATAATTCAATAATATCATTCAAAATTGCGATAAGTTGTTTTCCGCTTGTTTTAATAACATCGAGAAATTCAAGTCTTTCTGCATATGAAACATCTTCGTCTTTTAATAATTCTGTAAATCCCAGTATCCCATTCATTGGAGTTTTTATTTCATGTGAAAGATTTCCCAAAAATGCTGAAATAAGTCTGTGAGCCTCTTCTGCTTTTTCTTTTGATTCTTTTAATTCTTCAATTAAATACATCTTATCTGTAATGTCTCTAACTACTGCCAATGCAATATCATCATTTACACAAACGAGCCGGGCATCATAATAAAGTTTAGAATTATCAATATTAAGACTATATGTATAAACTTCAATTTCTTTAGTTTTGAATACTTTATCAATTTTTTCAAGTGTAAGTGCTCCAATTTCTTCAGGAAGTACAAAATCTGCTCTTTTTCCAATAAACTCTAAAGGTGGAACATAAAGACTTTCATAATTATTAGAATAAAAACCTATTATGTTTCCACTTCTGTCAAACTCGAACATCATGTCTGGAATTGCTTTTAGAAGTGCATCTTTTTTTAATATGGTTTCTTCCGAAAATTGTTTAGATTCTACAATTTCCGTTAGTACTCGTTTTCTTTCAGTAATATCATGATAAATAGATTGATAAGTTTTATCAGGCATCATTTTAGTATGCATTTCAATGCTAATTAAGCTATTATCGGGTCTTAAAATATCTCTCTCATTTATTATCACCTGTCCTTCTTTCAGTTTGCCGAACTGAAATGGAGAATTCTTCAGAGATTCTTCTGAAAAGAAACCTTCAGAAATATGCTTTCCTATTACTTCGTCGCGAGTTCTGCCTAAAAGTTTGATCATATAATTATTAGCCTCAAGGATAAAACCTTCAGGCGATCCAATAAGAATGCCTCCTACAGCAAAATCTATAAGTTCTCGGTATCGTTTTTCACTATCAATCAGTTTTGACTCATATTCTTTTTGTTTACTCACATCTCTTAAAACCGCAATCACTATTTTTTCTCCAAAATAATATCCGGAAGATAAACTAACTTCAGTTGGAATTATCCTACCATCTCTAGCCTTTCCGGTAAAATTTAGCATTTTTTTCTGTCCGTTGTAAACATCTTTTATATTCTCCTTTATTGTACTCAGTTTATCAGGTAGTGCAGCTATAAACTCATAATTTTTTCCTAATAATTCATCCATTTCATATCCGAACATTTGTTCGGCTGAACTATTAATGTTTAAGATAGTACCATATTTGTCCTGAATAAAAATTGCTTCGGGGACACTGTTTAGTATACTTTTATAAGTAATTACAGAATCCTGAATCTGTATTTCATGTTCTTTTCTAAGACTAATATCTCTAAAAACTGATAATATTGCAGACTCTCCGAAGTAAATGAATGGTGTTGATGAAACTTCAACATAAAACTGTTCCCCATTTTCCTTGATAAATAATTGTTCCATAGGTTGGGAATTATCTCCCGAAAAAATTATTTGCTGAAGTCTTCGCAGAGCAAACGAATGATAATCTTCATGAATAAAACCTAGTATTATTCTTCCTGCTATTTCATTAAGTTCTGAGTAACCCAGCATTTTTAGACCAATATGATTTACAAATACTATTTTACCGTCCTTATGCACTGCAATTCCAAGTGGCATGAAATCAATGAAATCTTTATAGTTCTGCTCATTCAGTTCTTTTGGCAGAAATTTTTCATTATTTTTTTCAAAGTCATTTTTCTGATTTAGAATAAGTTTGCAATTTTTGAGTTCTGAGGCTTGTTGCTTATTAACACTTTTTAATTCTTCAACTTCCTTTGTTAATCGGGAAATCTCATTTTTTAATTTGTCAATATTATCGTTCATTATATTAATTAAAAGTATCTGATTTACTTTATTTTGTTACGAATGGTTTTCTATTCAATATCGACTGTCCTAATGTCAACTCGTCTGTATATTGCAATTCTTCCCCAATCGCCACCCCTCTAGCTAAGGTTGTTATTTCAACTTCTGCTGTTTCAAGTTTTTTAAATAAGTAATAATTAGTAGTATCTCCTTCCATTGTTGTTGGAAGCGCCATTATTACTTCGGTAATATTATTTTCATGGACTCTATTAATCAAAGAGGCAATATTAAGATTATTAGGTCCGATTCCATCAACAGGTGAGATTACTCCTCCTAAAACATGATAAAGACCATTGTATTGCATTGTTGATTCGATTACCATTATATCGTGAATACCTTCAACTACACAAATAAGATTTTGATTTCTTGATGCATTTGAGCAAATATGACAAATTTCAGAATCAGCAATATTGGCACAAATTTTACAAATAAGAGTTTCTTCTTTCATTTGCTGAATCGATTTGCTGAATCGAGCAACATCTTCATTACTTTGTTTAAGCATATGTAATACAAGTCGGAATGCAGTTTTTCGGCCTATCCCTGGCAAACTTGAAAACTGAGATACCGCCTCCTCAAGTAATCTACTGGATTTTTGATTATTCAGAAACATAATTCTATATTAAAACTCATATTTATCATAAAATGCAGTCCCATTCGGATGTAACGCCGACATATGCAGTCGGTGAGCAGGAGCATCTTTAAACCAAATAACCCGAACAGTATTATTCGAAGTATTCAAAATTAGTCCTCCCTCAATTGCCCAGTGAATTTTTTTAATATTGCTATACCTTGATCTGTAAGCAATTTGTGCTTCAGGATTTAATGCTGGCATAATAGTAGTGATAAAATTTCTATCCGGAACAATTTCCTCAAAAATAAACCCCTGAATCTCATCACGCATTAAATAGAATATATCATTTAGCATTTCCTGATCTTTTTCATCAACATCCGGGCTATGTCCTAGATTCTCGAGGCTTACTAACTTTTCTCTCAGTCCAATTATCCGTGCTGCTTCGTGAATTGGATGAGAACCGTAAATTTTGTTAAATACTGTTTTAGAAATCCAGCCTTTAATATCTTGAAATGGGAAATCATAATAATAAGGTACAATTTTATCGGCAGTTCCATGAATTGATATTATTGATGTTTGAGCATTTTGAAGTATACTTATATCGTCAAGTGCTCCCCACATATTTATTAAAGCCTTAATGCTGAACTTATTTTTTAGATTATTTGTAGATGATTCAATATTTCCCAAATCATCAAATAATATATTTCCATAGCTTGATTTTGGTCTATCTTTATTTCTCATAAAAGCAAGATTCAAGCTAGTAATACCCCCCGCACTACTACCGCCAACAAAAAGCAATGAAGTGTCTATGCCATATTTTTGCATATTATTAACGAAATATCTCATTGCTGCGTGGGCATCTTGTAAAGCTCTATACCCGGCTCGTTCAATAGAATAATTAACCGGTTTAAAACCCATTCTATAATTAATGGACGCTGTAACATAACCGAGAGAAGAAAAATATTCACATAGAGTTTGCATTGGTTTAGATTTTTTATCACCAATATAAAAGCCTCCTCCATGAATAAACATAATAAAAGGTCTTTCTTTTAATGTATCCTCCTGCGGCAAATAAACATCAGCTTTAAGATTTAGTCTTCGTTTATTAGCAGTATTTAGCAAACCTCTTTCTAGAATCTTCCAGTATGATTCACCATCAACCGCATATGTATCCCAATATCCTGACGCTGAACCATATACAACATCGCCAATAACTTCAGACTTAGGGAATAATACTTCATTGTATCTATTTGGATAAGTAACAAACTCAGGCACCATATGTATCCCAAATCTAACATCGTACGGGTCTGACCACCTATTTATTATGCCTAAGAACTTATCATTTAGTCGATAATTTCCGGTAATCATCCTACCACGAGTTTTGAAATCTATTATCAGTTCTTGTTTTACAGTTTCAGATTTAAAAACAAAACTTTTACGTTTCGGAATTATTTCAAATATTATTTCATTTGCAAATATTTCATTATTATACTCAAAAAAACGTCCTTTCAAATAATCAGTTGATACTGTGTCTACAATTACAAAGAATCGTGATTCATTTATAACTCCAACATAGTAAATATTTGTTTTAATTTGTGTAAAATCTACATCTGCTTGTTTGATTCTCTTTCCTATACAAGAAGTATTGGAATACAGAGCTGTAAACAAAAATAACAGAACTGCAAGAACTAATAATTTCTTCATTTTTAAATATTATTTATGCTGCAAAATAACATTTTAATTTGATTATTTCAACAACTAAAGTTTGAAAACTTTTCACAATCTTCAGACAAATATTGTTAATTTATAAATAACATTGTCAATAAAAAAAGATGAATCCTGTTCTAATTCTATCAATAATTTTAGGGTATTTTTTATTACTTATAGTAATATCCATTTTTACATCAAAAAACACTGATAATGCAGGTTTTTTTCTTGGAAATAGGAAATCTCCTTGGTATATAGTGGCATTTGGAATGCTGGGATCTTCTTTGTCGGGCGTAACCTTTATATCAGTTCCTGGTTGGGTCCAGTCGAGCGATATGACATATATGCAAATGATTTTGGGATATGTGCTTGGTTATTTTACAGTAGCTCATGTTTTGCTTCCCCTTTATTACAGATTAAACCTTACATCTATATATACTTTTCTTGACTTTAGGTTTGGATTTGCTTCATATAAGACCGGAGCAGTATTCTTTTTGATTTCTAGAACTATAGGCTCTGCATTCAGATTATATATAGTAGCAAATGTTCTACAATTATTAATTTTCGACGCATGGAATGTCCCATTTTGGATAACCGTTTTTCTTACTCTTGCATTAATATATATTTATACTTTTAGAGGAGGAATCAAAACCATTATTTGGACAGATACACTACAAACCTTTTTCTTATTAAGTGCTGTAGTTATAACAATAGTAATTATTTCTAAAGATCTCGGGATGAATTCCGTAGAGTTATTCAATGCAATAAAAGGCAATGAGCATTCCACAGTATTTATTTTTGCTGACTGGAATTCTAAATATCATTTTCTTAAACAGTTTCTTGCTGGTGCATTCATAACAATAGTAATGACAGGATTAGACCAAGATATGATGCAAAAAAATCTCAGTTGCAAGAATTTAAAAGATGCTCAAAAAAACATGATAAGTTATGGCATTGCATTCTTACCTGCAAATCTTCTTTTCTTGTCTCTAGGTATAATGCTAACAATTTATGCCCAAAATCATGGCATTGATGCCGAACTAATTAGAGGCGATAATTTATACCCATATTTAGCCACAAATTATTTGGGACCTGTAGTATTAATTTTTTTCATTTTGGGTTTAATGGCTTCTGCTTATTCTAGTGCTGATTCCGCGCTAACTGCACTAACAACATCATTTACTGTAGACATACTAGGTATCAAAAGTAAAACAGAAAATACCATAATGAAAACCAGAAAAATAGTTCATGTACTATTTGCTTTTATACTTGCTGCTGTAATTATATTATTTAAGGTAATCGATAATAAAAGTGTAATCGACGCTATCTTTACAGTAGCAGGTTATACATACGGACCATTATTGGGATTATTTGCGTTCGGACTATTCACAAAAAGATTAGTTAGGGATAAGTTTGTTCCAATAATTGCAATATTAAGTCCATTACTATGTCTATTACTTAACTTTATTATAAAGGTTTCAGGCTTGGAGTATCAAATGGGGTATGAATTATTGCTAATAAACGGATTTTTCACATTTTCGGGATTATTTTTATTATCATTAAGAAATGGGAAGATTGCGGCTTAGATCAAGTATTAATCAGACAATTAATAGTAAGACTTATTGACTAGAAAATTTCTGACATAGTCTTCGACTCCTTCTGTAAGAGTATTAAAATCAAGACCATAATAAAATTCTTTCAATTTATTAATATCTGCCTTTGTATAATACTGATATTTATCTCTTATATCTTCAGGTGTATCGACAAATTCAATAACGGGCTCTATTTCTAGTGCCTTAAAGCAAGCATAAGCGAGTTCTAAAAAGCTTGTTGCTTTACCAGTACCTAGATTATAAATACCAGAGTGCTTCCTTTTAAGCATCATTTTATATAAAACATTAACTGCATCAAGAACATAAATAAAATCTCGTTTTTGCTCTCCATCTTTATAATCGGGATTATGCGATTTGAATAAAACAAGTTTTCCAGTTTCGGAAATTTGCTTAAATGCATGAAAAATTACTGAGGCCATCCTTCCCTTATGGTATTCGTTTGGACCGTATACATTAAAAAATTTAATTCCTGTCCAAAAGAATGGTTTTACTTCTTGGTTTAATGCCCATTTATCAAATTCATTTTTTGATATTGCATACTGATTAAGTGGCTTTAGTTTGTCAATATGATTATGGTCGTCATCATATCCTACTTCTCCATTACCATATGTTGCAGCCGAAGATGCGTAAATCAAAGGAAGACCATAGAAGCAGCATTTTCTCCAAATCATTTTTGAATATTCAGTATTTAATTTGTTAAATATTTCTGTATTAGTTTCAGCAGTATCTGTTCTTGCTCCAAGATGAAAAACAAATTGTATTAATTTATGATTATGGTCAATCCATTCTCCCAGATTGTCTCTATCAACTAATGAAGTATACTTTTTGTTTGCATAGTTTAATTCTTTATCCTTTCGCGAGAATTTATCGACAAGCACTAAATCGAAGTAAGCTTCGCGATTTAGTTTTGACACCATACAACTGCCAATAAAACCTGCTGCACCTGTAATAATAATCATAGTCTGGAATTTAAGAAATTAAACAATTGATTATTTTGGAATATAAATATGCTCCCCTACTCCAATAGGTAAATCCAGTCCAAACCATATAAATAATAGCACACACCACATTAAAAATAATATTGTTGCATAAGGAATCAACATAGAAATAATTGTCCCTATTCCTAGTCTTTTATCATATTGATGTATCCAACCGACCAACAATGGAAAATAAACATATAATGGAGATATACAGTTTGTTATTGAATCTCCTACTCTATACATAAGTTGCACAAAGCCGGGGCTGTAACCTAATTGAGCCAGCATTGGAATAAAAATCGGAGCAAAAATTGCCCACTTTGCTGATCCGCTCCCCATAAAAATATTTAGAAATGCGATTAATATCATAAAGAGTAAGAACAACACAGGTCCGGTAAGTCCTGTAGATTGGAGAAATTCTGCTCCCTGAACTGCGAGAATAGTATCAAGTTTCGACCAGCTGAAAAGATTAATAAATTGTGCAACAACCAGCATAAGTACAATATAACCAGCCAAGCCTTTCATTCCGTTTTCCATATGTTTTAATAGGTCGTCATATTTTTTTATTGTGCCGACTGCTCTCCCGTAGAAGTATCCTGGAATTGCAAATAAAAAGAAAAGTATAGGAACCAAACCTCTCAAAAATGGGGAAGGAACAATTGAGCCTGTTTCAGGGTCTCGTAATGGGGCATTTGTGGGAATTACAAGTAAAGCGATTACTACAATATATATTAGAACCGATATAGCAGCATTTCTCAATCCTCTTTTTTCAGCGGAGGTAAGCACCTTACTTCCTTCAGCAATAGATGCTACTACATCCATTCCTGCAAATTGAGAACAACGAGGTATAGTAAATCTACGAACAATAAAAGCTCCACCAATACCCAGCATTAAAGTTGATGCTATCATAAAATACCAGTTTGCTGTTGCGCTAACTTCTAGCGGAGGATTCATCCCCTGAGTAATTTCAGTACTTATACCTGCAAGTAATACATCTGTACCTGCAATAAAGAAATTAGCAGTAAATCCTGCTGTAGCTCCAGCGTAACCGGCAATCAATCCTGCAATAGGATGATATCCCATTTGCATAAAAATTAAGGCGGCGATCGGCGGTACGACAACAACTCCCGCATCAGAACCTATATTACCGCAAGCCCCAATAATAAATATGATTGGAAAAATTATTCGTTTTGGTGTTGCAAAAGCAATAGTTCTTAATATTATAGTTAGTAAACCTGACTGTTCGGCAATTGATACACCCATAAGCATAACCAAAACTAAACCGAGGGGAGCAAAATGAGCAAAATTTGTTACAAGATTTTGAAGAAACCATCTCAATCCATCGCCGGTGGCGATATTCTGAGCAGCTATAGTTAAACCGGAACCTGGATCCACAACTTTAACTTCAAAATAACTGGTTATTGCGCTTATTATAACGATAATTATACATATCCAAACGAACATCCAAAAAGGATGCGGGAGTTTATTTCCCATCACTTCAATCCATCTCAAAACTCCTTTTGCTGGAGGAATTTCAGTTTTCATCCCATCAGTTTTCTCTGAACTATCCTTACTCATAATTTACAAATATTTTTCAGTTACAAATATCTTTTGAGGGTTCAAAATAAGTACTTTTTATCCAATTAACCTTAAGATTTTCAAAATAATTATAGAAATAAAAAATAAAACAATCCTAAAAGGATAATTTATTTCAGCTCTCATAATATTGTTTATTTTTACAAAAAAAACGAAGATGGAATATACAGTAAGAAAGTACTATAATGATGACTATGAGCAAGTATTAAAAATATGGGAAGCAACAAACATGGGTGGTGCTCATAGAGGAGATGATCAAAATGCAATTAAAAACACCCTGAAGTTTGGAGGAGAATTATTAGTACTTGAGGATAATCAAACAGGAAATATAATTGGCACATCATGGATTACAAATGACGGACGCAGACTTTATCTTCACCATTTTGGCATTGATCCAGTATTTCAGTCAAAAGGGCTTAGTCATCTATTGTTAAAGCATTCGCTATTATTTGCTAAAGAAAAAAACATGCAAATAAAACTCGAAGTTCATGAAAATAATATTATAGCTCGCAAACTATATGAGAGCTATGGGTTTAAATATCTTGGAGATTATGATGTTCTAATCATTAGAGATATTCAAACTTTAAAAAATATTTTTGATTGAATAAAATACATATGAACTCTAAAAACAAATAATTTAACAGAAAATATTATTTTTGCATAAAACAGTAAATTATGGAAATATCAGGAAAATTAATTAAAGTACTTGAACCAATTAGTGGTGAAAGCAAAAATGGTGCTTGGAAAAAACAGAATTTTGTAATTGAAACAACATCTGAATATCCGAAAAAGATATGTTTCACTGTTTGGGGAGATAAAATTGATTTTCTCCAAATCACAGAAACGGATTTAATTAAAGTGCATTTCGATATCGAAAGTCGCGAATACAACAATAATTGGTACACTGACTTAAAAGCTTGGAAAGCTGAATTAGTTCAGTCAGGAGGCAATGAACCGGGTTTTGCATCTGCTCCCATTGAAGGATTGGAAATTCCTCCGGAAATCCCAGATGAAGAGGGCGACGATCTTCCTTTTTAAATAAGACCTAATCTTAATTTTGCTAATCGGATATTTTCAATTACTGAAAGATTTTCCGGTTCAATCTCAAGGGCTTTTTCAAAATAGAAGAGTGCTTTTTCGTCATCACCTTGAATTCCATATGTTAATCCAATGAAACGATAAACTTCTGCATCTTCACGAATTTGGGCTGATTTTAATAGATTTATCCTCGCAGATTCAAAATCATTAATATTTCCGTAGCTTATTCCCAAATTTTTTAAGAGCTCAAATTTATCAGGATTAATTTTTTTTGCAATTTCATAATAATGTATTGCAGAATCAAATAATTGAGGACTCTCATAAAAGTATAACTCTCCAAGGTAAAAATAGGAATCCCATTTGAGCGGTGATCGTAAAATAATTTCTTTCCACAAAGCCTTTTCATATTCAGGATCATACACATTATTTGAAAGCACACCTATTGTATTATTCCAAACATCAGCATTTAAAGGACTGACATCCAAGGTTTTGAGATAATAATCAAACATGGTTTTATAATCTCCATACATAGTATAATATATATTCCCTAGACGAATTAGTGACTCAGTATATCCAGGGTAAATTTCTATTGCTTTTTCAAAATATGGAATTGCTTGTCGGAAAAAACTATTTCTAGTAATAGTATCATTTCTCTTACCGGCTTCTTCGGCAAGACTATACAACTCACTGCCATATGAACTATTCCCTTTGGCACTATTTTTACTTATATGAACGTCATTTGCAAAAAGACTCAGACTGTTTTTCCATACTTGGTTTCTACTTATTGTTTTAACAGAAAATAACACCAAGACTAATCCAAGAATTATTGCTACAAATTGCCTGTACTTTGTGTTTTTTTTAAATAAAACAGGAAGTTTTTCGCATAAAACAAATGCAGCAATAATACAAAATCCAAGCAAAGAAACATAAACAAATCGTTCGCTCATAAATGCACCTATATTAAAAAACAGGTTTGAGGTTATCGACAAGCTAAACAGAAAAACTAGAATCCCATATGAATATACTGTTTTTTTTTGCATCCCTAACAAAGCAATTAAGCCCAAAACGAGATACAAAATCAGACTTATTATCGCTCTCCAGTCGCTCCATGTTAATATGCCAATATGATATGGATAATAATCCCAAGTAAGCGGGTGAGGAAAAACTATCAGTTTAAGATATAATCCAAGAGTATAAAATATGGTTGCGTATTTATCGGCTATCTCTGCCCCAAGAAAAGGATTATTCATCAACTGATTAGCCTCTATACCAGTTTGATCTCCAATTACCATTGATCTTATAAATAAATATAATCCCGCACCTGCAAGCAGTGGAATAATAGCTCTGATATGTTTATTTAGTTTTATATCTCTAAAAAAATAAATACTTATTGGAATAATTGCGACAAAAGTAATTGCAATTTCTTTGGACATTGACCCTAAAAAAATAAAAATAAATGCATTAATCAACTCAAACTGTTTATTATCATCAAAATAATTTATTATTGAATTCATAGCTGCTATTGCAAATAAAAATGCGATAATTTCGTCCCTACCCTTTATATTTGCCACAATCTCAGTATGCAAGGGGTGTACTGCAAAAAGCATAGTAGCGATAAAAGGTATGCTTAAAAAAACTGTAATATGTTTAAAATTATTAAATAGTTTTTCTAGAACTCTATAAAGAATAATTAATGAAATGATATAGAGTATTATATTAATAAAATGACTAATATGAGGATTCCCGCTAAAAAACTCTTGTTCAATAGCAAAAGTAACAATTGATAAAGGACGATACCTGCCTCCTTCAAGTTCTTTAGATTCTTTCCCAAACATTCCAGCCATTGAATCATAAGAAAGGATATCAGGAATACCACTAACACCTTTCTGTGTAAACATATTATGAGTAATCATGGCTTTATCATCCAATGCGTACTCGTGCCCTATAGTATTTGCATAGATAATAAATGCTGTGGCAGCAATAATAATTAAAGGGACATACTTTTTATTTATCATAAATTTTTCAATTACATTAAAATAAACTAAAATATCATAAGATTACAGCCTCTAACATCGGAATCATCAAATCGACCCTCAACAGTAAATGTACCGTCTTGAAAAACACTTCCCAAATCAGAGACTGCTACAAAGCAACATGAATCAATATTTGCCAAATCGATTATATTTAATGCTCCTTTACCATAAAATGAAACAGTCAATGGATCATTACTATCTCTGCACAATACCTTCATATGTTCAGGACATTTAAAAATACCATCTCCAAGTGAATATGCCTGTGAGAATAACTCGGTCATTCCATATTCTGAATAAACTTTATCTATCCCGAAACTTTTTGCTATTTCATTATGCAACTCCTCTCTTGTCATCTCTTTACGTCGACCTTTCATCCCTCCAGTTTCAATAACTCTTCCATAAGAGATACTTCCGGTAAAAAGTTTAGCATAATCTAATAAAGCGTATGATACACCGTAAATCAAATACTTAACTTTTCGTCTTTCAAGGCTAGCAATTGCATCCGACAAAGCACTTAACTTGCCTGCGTAAAATCCACTGAGTTTATTATTGCTAATGCGAATCAGCTCCTTTAGCATAAAAGATAATGATGAGTGTTTTTGATCATTAAAATCAGGAACTATTGCGAGAATTACATATTCCTCAGCCTTGCCAAAGAAATAAGAAAAGGAATTAATTAAAGATTTCTTATATATTTTAGTAGAGTAAACATAGTGTTTTGATAGCAAGTTCCCTGTTGTACCACTACTGTAAAAAACCAATTCGTAATCAGAATTACATGAACTGATAATATGATTTTTAAATAATTCTACAGGTAAAAATGGTATATTTGCCAGAGAGTTCACCTTATTAGCAATATCATTTTTAAGTATTAAGTTACAATACCTTCTATACACAGCATTATTTTGAAATTGATACCTAAATGCCTCAAGTGCAATTCTTTCAAATTCTTTAGGACTGGAATTATTAAAAACTGACTCTAGATATTTTTCTTTGTTGAACTCCATATTATTGACAAAATTAAAAAAAATATATATTCATAAACATTACTCAAAAACTATCTGTATGAATATGCAATAATCATTTATGATAAAATTCATTTCAAAGAAGCATAAATATTTGTAACTTTGCTCATTATAAAACAATATTTATGATTAAAGAAATTTTTGAACACAGAACAATAAGGAAATATAAAGACAAAGAGATTCCAGAAAATGTATTAGATCTTATTCTCAATGCAGCTATTCGTGCAAGCAATACAGGCAATATGCAAGTCTATAGCATTATTGTCACAAAAGACAAAGCAATGAAGGAAAAGCTGGCTCCGGCACATTTTAATCAGCCAATGATTAAGCAAGCTCCTATTTTACTTACATTCTGTGCAGATTTTAATCGTTTCAATAAGTGGTGTATTCAAAGTAATGCAAAGCCGGGGTATGATAATTTTCTTTCCTTTCTCACAGCAGCCATTGATGCAATAATTGCTGCTCAAAATGCTTGTCTTGAAGCAGAATCGCATGGTCTTGGAATTTGCTATTTAGGAACAGCAATATATAATGCAGATAAAATCATTGAGACTTTAAATCTTCCTTTAGGTGTTGTCCCGGTTACAGCAATTACTATTGGATATCCAGATGAAATTCCTCCTCTAACCGACAGATTACCTGTAGAGGCAGTTGTGCATTATGAAACTTATATGGATTTTACTCCTGAAGTGATTTCACAATTATATAAAGACAAGGAATCTCGTGAAGATTCAAAGCAATTTGTAAAAGAAAATAACAAAGAATCACTTGCGCAAGTATTTACAGATATTAGATACACTCAAGCAAATAACGAACATTTTTCAAATCTTCTACTAAAAGTAATTAAAGAGCAGGGATTTTTAAAAGAGAATTAATACAGATAGTTAAATATATTAACCAAATAATTTAAAATAAAACGATTTAATAATGAAAAATACATTTCTAATTTTCTTAATCCTGATAAGTTTTACTCTTATGAACTGTTCTCCTTCAACGAAACACATTCCCTCCATAACAAATTTTGATGCGGATAAATATCTCGGCAAATGGTATGAAATAGCAAGACTCGATCATAGTTTTGAAAGAGGGCTGAATTATGTAACAGCAGAGTATTCAATCAAGGATAATAAAAAAATTAAAGTATTAAACAGAGGAATAAAACAAGACGGGACTACCAGTACTGCAGAGGGGAAAGCATATATAGTAAAGTCTGATAATAACAAAGCGGAACTTAAAGTGAGTTTTTTTCTATTTTTTTATGCTAGTTATCGTGTAATTTGGCTCGACGATGACTATACAACCTCTGTTGTAACAAGTAATAGAATGAATTATTTGTGGATTTTATCTCGTTCTCCGAAAATTTCTGATGAATTAAAGGAAGAATTATTAAAATTTTGCAAAGACTTAGGCTTTGAAACACAGGATTTAATATTTCCTGAACAAAAATAAAATGATTATTTTTTAATCTTTTATTTGCTTATATTTTAATCTTTTTGTATTTTTGAAAAAAAATACATTATGTTCTTAGCATCAAATCTTAAGGCACTCAGAAGAAGGAAAAAGTTCACTCAAGATCTCGTTTCTCAAAATCTTAATATAAATAGGTCAACCTATAATGGATATGAAAATAACATATCATTTCCTCCACTAGATACACTAATCAAGTTATCGGATTTTTTTAGGATAAGTATTGACATTTTGCTCAAAACCGATTTATCAAAACTCGACGACAGAGAGTTTCACATGCTTGAATCTGGTTCCGATGCCTTCATCAGTGGAAGTAAACTCAGAATTTTAACACACACTGTTAATTCCAATAATGAAGAAAATATCGAGTTAGTAAACTTAAAAGCAAAAGCAGGATATACCAGTGGTTTTGCAGATCCTGAATTTATAAAAGTTCTTCCTAGTTTTCAATTGCCCTTTTTATCTCCAAACAAAAAATACAGAAGCTTTCAGATAAACGGAGACAGCATGGAGCCAATTCCACATGGTTCGTTCGTAATTGGTGAATACATTCAAAACTGGTTTGCATTAAAAGACGGAGATGCATGCATAATACTCACTTTGGATGATGGCATTGTTTTTAAATGTATAGAAAACAAACTAAAGGCTCATAAAAAATTAGGTTTGTACTCCTTAAATAAATATTACTCACCATATTCAGTAGACGCTTCTGATATACGCGAAATATGGAAATTTGTTCACTATATATCCGACAAAGTTCCAGACGTTATAAACCCTGAATTAGAAATTCATAAAGAACTTGTAAATCTAAGAAATGAAGTTAGTGAAATAAAGCAAAAACTTGCAACATAGAGCTACTAGCAACATATAGGCAGTTTTTTTTTAGATAAGCAGAGCTATTCGATTATTATCTCATCAATAAAAATAAAGGCATTATAACCCGCTCCAAGATGCCATTCGGGGATTATCCCAAAGTTTTTTGCGTCGATTTTTACATAACGAATATTACTACTCCGTAAACTTGTCGTGAAATCTTTAATTTGCACTTCACGATCAGTAATTGGCACAGTGTTTTTTATTTCTGCTATTCTCTTAAAATTCTTAGCATCCTGAGAAATAGAGATCTCAACAACAGTTGGCATCCATATCCAAGCTCCTATATCTTGCAAAAATCCAGCACCTATTTTTTTTACTTCTTGAGATTCTCCTAAATCAACAATTGCTGCGAAATCAGTTCCTTGATAGCCTTGCCACCATCCCAAACGCCAATTTAATGGTCCTCTTAACCCATCAATGAGTGCCTCAGGTCCACCTGCGTGATATGAAGGCGAGTAGTTTGACAACAACTCTATTTTACGACTTACATCGAGTTTATAAAATCTTGATGATACTGGAAACGAGTACCCCTTACCCTCTATATATGCTACTGCTGTTATTTGAGAAGTTTTATTAATAAGAATTGGATTTGAATATTCCGCATATGTTTTGTCTGGTATACTGCCATCAATACTGTAAAAGATTTTAGTATTGTTGGTGATTGCTTTTATGCTAACATTAAGATTATCCTTAAATCTCGAATCATGACTGCTGAAAATTGGCACAGGAACAATTAGTTCATTCTCTATTTTAGTTACGGGAATATTTTCATCGCCAACTCCCCAGTTTTTATTAGGTTTAAAGCCCATTTCAAACTGTAGATGTCCTCCTTTCATAATATCAAAATGTGAAATATATGATTTGTGAAGCTCTTTCCCATTTAGCCTTGCAGATTGGATGTAAATATTCTTATCTGAAACATTATTGGCTGTAATTTTAAAAATATTCCCATTTTCGAGGGTTATTTCGACTTCCGGAAACCAAGGAGTTCCAATAATGTACTCAGGTTTGCCAGGTGTAACAGGATAGAATCCCATTGCACTCATTACAAGCCAGGCCGACATTTGTCCACAATCCTCATTGCCGCTTCTGCCATCCGGCTTATCCGAATAAAGATCATCCATTATTCGTCTGACCATCTGCTGGGTTTTCCATGGCTGATTAACAAAATTGTAAAGATATGCCATGTGATGACTAGGCTCGTTACCTTGTGCATATTGACCAATAAGTCCGGTAATATCTTTCATATCTCTACCACTTATTTTATCCGTCGTAGTAAATAATTCATCTATTTTCTCGGCAAGTTTTTCTTTACCTCCATGAAGTGCTATAAATCCACTGATATCGTGAGGGACATAAAAGCTATAATGCCATGAGTTAGCTTCAGTAAAGTGCCAGTCAACGCGTGTTGGATCAAAAGGCTCGAGCCATCCTCCGTTTAATTTTGGACGCATAAAACCTGAGGAGGGGTCGAAGATGTTTTTGTAGTACTGGGCTCTGCGAATAAACTCACGGTAAATCTCATCTTTTCCCATATCTTTTGCCATTTGTGCTATGCACCAATCATCGTAAGCATATTCCAAAGTTTTTGATACTGATTCGTGCTCCATATCTCCGGGAATATGTCCGTATTTTCTGTATGCAGCTAAACCGAAATGGTCTTGCATTGCCGAGTTTATCATTGCTTGAAGAGCAAGTTCTCCGTCAAAATCTCTAATGCCTTTCATCCATGCATCGGCAATAACAGAAACAGAATGATAACCAATCATACAAAAGGTTTCGTTTGCAGCAAGTTCCCATACAGGTAGAAGTCCTCCTTTTTCATACATATCAAGAAAAACTCTGATAAATTGATTTGTCCTGTCCTGTTCAAGAATTGTCATCAATGGATGCCATGTTCTGTACGTATCCCATAGCGAAAAAACTGTATAATTTGTTTGCTCGGTATTTTTGTAAATATTTCCGTCAATACCTCGGTAACTGCCGTCAACGTCACTATATGTATTTGGCTGGAGATATGAGTGATAAAGAGCAGTATAAAATGTACGTAATTTTGCCTCCTCGGTTGATTTTACCTTAACTTTGCTTAGTATATCATTCCAATTTTTTCTTGCTTCTTTTCTTGCTTGATCAAAATTCAATGGTAAGCCTTCAGTAATAAGGTTGAGCAATGCACCATCAGCAGAAACGGGCGATATTCCCACCTTCAACACGATTTGTTCATCCTTGTAAGTGTCGAAATTGAAATAGGCTTTTACATTTGTACCTTGTACCCTATTTGCACCTGCTACAACTTCATCATCCAATGCCAAACCATACTCATTAAAAGCTCTTGAGAATTTAACAGTAAAGAATACATACATATCATCAGCCCAGTTGCTTGAACGTCTTAACCCTCGAACTTCATAATTGTTTACAACTTCGATCCATGCATCCACAACTTTGTCTCTGTGTTCTAGATCAATAATAATATTTGCCTGCTTTGTTTCGGGGAAAGTATATCGATGAAAACCAGTACGAGTTGTTGCAGTAAGTTCTGCACGAACCTGAGGCTTTTCGAGCAAAACTGAATAATATCCTGCTTCGGCATGTTCATTTTCCTTCTTAAAGTATGACGAATATTTATAATTATCAAACACAGGTTTTCCAACGATAGGCATTATTAATACATCTCCATAATCTGACACACCTGTTCCGTTAAGTGCGGTATGCGAAAACCCGTAAATAATTGAATCGGAATAGTGATATCCAGAACAACCATCCCAACCTGTTAATCTAGTGTCGGGACTAAGTTGTACCATTCCAAATGGCGTTGCAGCCCCAGGGTATGTGTGACCATGAGCGTCGGTACCAACAAATGGATTGACATAATCAACCGGCTCTTTCTCATCATTATTTAACTTATTAGAACATGAATTTAAAAACAATAGAATTATCAGACTAATTACACTAAAAAATGTCCTCATTTATATATATATTTATAAAATTACACGCCGCAACCTTTATACCTAAAAAATATCTCCATATTTGTCTCGAATGCAAAAATATAAAAAATAATAAGCCGTAAGTTCAATTAGTAAATGCAACTTTTAGGAGTATTAATGTATTCTTAATATC
>OBJA01000509.1_pt1 | contig 33330 bp, 27 predicted proteins | sample 1519751 | NCBI WGS metagenome assembly OBJA01 (sample SAMEA3881238, study PRJEB22517) | soil metagenome | biome: lake sediment; feature: soda lake sediment; material: sediment, water from around vicinity | place: India | collected 2013-12-23 | depth 3 m
GTTACCGATCGAAAATTTCTTTTAGGTACATTTACAGGTACACAAGCTATTAATGATATTATGCGGAATTTTAACTCGCAACTACAATACTTTATGAGGTGATAACATGGTTGGTGAAAAAAAATGGGTTCCCTATCTTGTTTTGACACCTTGGATTATTGGGTTTTTTGTTTTCAAACTTTATCCATTTTTCAACTCGTTTTATTTAAGTTTATTTGAAAAAAGAGGTCTTTCTCAAACATACGTAGGACTTGCAAACTATGCAATGTTACTAGACTCCAAAACCTATTTTGGAGAACAATTTTTAAGTTCTCTACGTATTACGTTTATTTATGTGTTCATCACAGTACCATTGATTTTAATCGTTTCATTGTTGATTGCCTATATTTTGTCAAAAAAAATAAAAGGTGTTGGATTTTTTAGAACAGCATACTACATACCCACAGTTCTTGGAACGAATATTGCAGTCATTATCATTTGGCGTTATTTATTTGAAACAAATGGGTTAATCAATCAAGGATTAGCTATATTTGGAGCTCAACCTATTTCATGGTTAGCAACCACATGGGGAGCTATGACAAGTTTAGTTTTACTTCGTGTATGGCAGTTTGGATCAACGATGCTCATTTTCTTAAATGCACTTAAGAATGTTCCAGAATCCTTATATGAAGCAGCAACCGTTGATGGAGCTGGTAAGTTTAGACAGTTTCTAACTATTACCATTCCAATTATTACACCAATTATATTATTTAACTTTGTCATGAGACTTGTTGAAACGTTTCAAGTATTTAATGGACCGATGCTTATTACACAAGGTGGACCAGCAGGTTCTACAAAGGTTTTAAACATGCTCATTTATGAAGTGGCATTTGGTAGTAATAATGATATTAACTTAGGTAGCGCAATGTCTTGGATATTATTCTTAATTATCATGGTTTTCACCATCTTAATTTTTAGAAGCTCAAGATATTGGGTTCACTATTCGGATTGAGGTGAGTGATATGACTGATGTTAAACTTCAATTACATAGAAATAAAATCAAACGAAACACAAAACAAAGTATTAAATACTTCATTATTATTTTATCAGCGTTCATCATGCTTTATCCTCTCATATGGGTGATTGGTGCATCATTTAATGATGGACCAAAGGCGAGTTTTGGCTTTTGGCCAGAAACATTTACACTTCAAGGATGGAGAGGTGCATTTAGAGCTCCTGGCTGGGGTAGAGATGCTCAAGGAAGACCACTATTATTAGCTTTATGGAATACCTTGCAATATGTTATTCCTTATACCATTTTCCAAACCATTACGTGTTTATTTACAGCTTATGTAGTTACACGCATGAACTTTAAAGGAAAAAAAATAGTGTTTACACTCATCATTTTGACATTATTAATGCCAGCAACTATTTTTAGAATTCCGATGTATGTCTTTTTCACAAGTGATTTTATGAGACCACTTTGGGTTAACTCTTCTGTGCCTTTTATGCCATATTTTCCATTATGGGCAGGTGGTTTATTTGCAGTCAACTCGTTTTCAATCTTTATGTATATTCAGTTTTTTAGAACCATTCCTCGTGATTTAGATGAAGCTGCATATATGGATGGAGCTAATAAATTTCAAGTTTTATTTTATGTTTTAATGCCCATTTTAAAACCTATTGTCATTACAGTCGCACTATTGCTATTTATCTCTTCATATAATGACTATCAAGGACCACTAATTTATCAAGGAGCGGACCATACAAAACCGCTCAGCTTAGTTTTGCCAATGTTAAGTGTTGATTCAGTAAATACGTATGCTCATGTATATGCGCGCTCAATCATTTCAGTCGCATTACTTGTTATTATATTTTTTGCAGCACAACGCTATTTCATTGGAAACGATGCCGATTCGGCTATCAAAGGATAGGAGAGTGATTTTATGAGAATAAAACTTAGCATCTTTCTTTTATTAGGAATACTTACCTTAAGTGCTTGTTCGATGAGTCTTGCAGTCGTTGAAGAAGACTTAGATTTAGTTATTCATAACAACGTTCAACAACGACCATTTATAGAAAGCACAGGAGAAGTAGATTACTTTTGCAAGTTTTCTCCATTAGCGCCGGAGTGTTACACACCTTCTGATGACTTAGATTTTATATCACCGATTCCAGATGAATATACTATCGAAGAAACATTTGAATATGAGATGCTTAATCAAATGCCAAGTAATTGGTTGTTATATTCAAATGCAGAATACAATGCAGGTGGTGTCTCTGCTCGTGTGGTTCAAATGGATGGATTTAGAGCGGTTAGAATGTATTCGGATGGTTTGAAAAAACCACCATATCCACAAGCTGCTGATACACCAACGTTTATATTCACAACAAAATTTAATCTTGATATTGATCGTAAAGGTATTGCTTACGGTTCATTAATGATTCCAACTGAAGATGGTAATAGTGTCACCATGGGTGTTTCAACTGGCGCAGTCAACACCATTTCGGTTACGATCGGTAGAGATATGAAGTTATCAGTAAAGGTTGGTGGACCATTTTTCTATTACAGCGGAAGTAATGATGCGGGTACGATTTATGAAACCACATACACCTTAGAAAAAGATACATGGTATGACTTTAAATTTTCTTGGGATGCAGAGTTAAATCTAATACAAGCTTTTATTGTCATCGATGAAGTTGAAACGCTTCTTCATGAAGGAGAATTTCATGTCAGCAACCGGTTTAATGCGGATCCTGCGGGTGAGATATTAGTTCCTAATGTGTTTAAGGTAACCATGCCTAGTGGAAGAAACATTTCGGGCTATAGTTATTTAAGAAATATTATCGTAGAAAGAAAGGTGGCGTAAAATGAAAAAATTATTTATTTTATTGTTTTTTGCTTTCGGTTTATTTTACGGTAACCAAGCTTATGTTGCAGCAAACACACAACCTCGAATTATTTATACCGAACAAGATTATCAAAGACTACATGCAGTGATTCAACATGTGGATAATATCTTGAAATATGGACATGAATACAATACAGAAACACATTTATTACCTGATGCGATCAATACATTAACAGGAGAACCTGCACGTTGGGTATTTCCAAACCGTGCTGCAGTTCCTTATTCAAATATGGCAAATCAACAAAATTTCTTAAGAACATTAGTTGCTTTATCGACAGTTACAGGTTCTGACATCTACAAAAATGATGCTATGACCATACTTGGAGAATTTTTAAGTGACTATCAACACCCCAATGGATTACTTCAATGGGGCGGACATCGTATGATTAATCTTGATGATTTAACCATTCAATCAACTGAAGGCCCTAACGGTCCTCATGAACTTAAGAACGCAATGCCTTATTATGAACTGATGTATGAAGTTAACCCAGAAGCTACAATACGTTTCTTAAAACAAATGTGGACAGCGCATTTTTATTGGGATACGACAGATATGAATCGACACGGAAGTTATTCTACTGCATTTAATACTAATGCGTTTGGACAAACGATCCCTGATGATATCATTGTGATGGATGAATTTGGCAATCCAATCATTCCATCAGATTCACCTGGTTTATTACCTTTTGTCAATTCAGCAACAGATTTAGCGTATGCTGCGTTTACACTTTCTAGTTATACATATGATCCAGTACCTTCACAGTGGGCTCAATATTTAATGAGACAATATAATTTAGCATCAAATCCAATTACGGGCATGACTGTTTATCAGTTTAAATCAACACGCATAGATCCAGCAAGAGAACTTTTATGCTTAGATCCTGCATACACCAATTCAGGATGTGGTGATCGTGTTGCACGTCAGTTTAGAGATTTCGGCCCCATTGCAAGAGAGTCAAATGTTGCTTGGAAAAATACACAAGCTATTTATGTTGATAATATTTTAATGCTTCTTGAAGCATCTAAAAAATTCAATATTGATTACTTTGTTGATTGGGCAAGAACATATATTGAAGGGTATTTAGATTATGCATATATTCGTGTTGATGGAAGAAATAAAATTATTCCTATGTTTATTGATGGCACGGTAACTTATGGTTATATTACGCCAGAAGTAGGATATTTTGGACCATCTAATATGAGACTTGATTATGTCGATATGCCAACCACATATTTATTACCTATATTAAGAACGATTCTACAAACACCAGACGCAGAGAATCAAGAAAAGCTTTGGTCCTATTTTAGAGATATTGTTTATACATTTGGTTTAGGAGATATCGGACAACTTGGTGGAGCAAATCCATTCCTTAACTTAAGTACGTCGATATCAGATCCATTCGCTTTAATGACAATGGTTGAATTATATGATTACACAAAAAACACTGCTTATCTTGAAGCAGCAAGAACAATCGGAAACAACATCATTAACGAAAAATTCCATCGTGGTTTCTTTGTTGAAAATGAGATTATGCTTTATAGCAGACTTGATCAACCTGATACACTTGCTCTTCTATCACTTGATGCAGTCATTCGCGGTATCCCATTATCTCAAATGCCGTTTTATTTAGCAGATTCTGGTTATATACATGGTTATTTATTAGCTGATGATGGTGTCATTGAAGAAAGAAGCTATTCACAACACATCATCTACACGAAGACAATCTTTGATTAGGAGGAAAAATCATATGAAAAAAGTAATGTTATTCGTTTTTGTGATGATCATAGCATTTTCGTTAATTGCTTGTAGTCGTGATGAAACTCCAGATCCTTCGATTGTTCCCACGGATCCAACCGTTGTGCCAACAGATCCAACTATAGTTCCAACAAATCCAACGGATCCAACTATAGTTCCAACAGATCCAACTATAGTTCCAACAGATCCAACTGTCCAACCGGATTCTGTCTATTTAAGATTAATACAAGCAGAAGATTTATCAGGAATGAAGAGTCGAATGAATTCAGTCATTAGGGTTGATGGCAGTCTGAATTTACCTACTGAATATCAAGGTGTTACGATTACCTATATATCAAGAGTACCTGACATTATTTCAAATGAGGGTATTGTAACAAGACCTAATGAATGTTGGGTTGAAAGTCGTGATCAACAAGGATTATCTCAATCAGAATTTGTAGGTATGAATGATAATTGGCCGATTGTCATCGATGTCATATTAGAATATCAAGGACAAAGAAGAACAGCCAAATTATTATTCGTAGTTGCACCTAGAGAAGGATATACTTGTGACAAATATTTAGGATAAAGTTAAACATTGAAGGGAGAAAATATGAGAAAAATTTTAGGAATACTCAGTTTTATTTTACTTCTTACGATTCTAGTAGCATGTGGCGGAGATGATCCAGTTACATATACAGTTACATTTGAGTCGAATGGAGGAAGCGCAGTTACTGCGATAACGGGTGTTGAAAAAGATGCTACCATTGCCGAACCAACAGCTCCAACACGAAACAACTATACATTTGCTGGATGGTATAAAGAAGCAGCACTAACTAATCCATGGGTTTTCGCAACCGATCAAGTGAGTGCAAATATAACTCTTTATGCCAAATGGAATGAAGTAGTTATACCACAAACATTTACTGTAACCTTTCAGTCAAATGGAGGTAGCTCAGTAGCTCAATTGACAGGTGTTGAAAATAATGCACTTATCACAGAGCCAACACCACCAACAAGAAGTGGTTACACATTTGGTGGTTGGTATAAAGAATCAAGTCTAACTACACTTTGGAATTTTAATGAAGACCGCGTGACATCAAGTATTATTCTATATGCCAAGTGGGATGTGGTCCAATTATCAGATGAAGACCGAGTCGATGCAGTTTATGATTGGTTAACCCTTCCAAATCTTGATGATTTAACCAATGATTCACCACGAATCATTATGCCTGTTCAAAATCCAAATCATCCAACAGTGACCATTGCTTGGAACATTAGTAACACCAATGTTATTCAAGCAAATGGTGTCATTGTTCAACCTGATTTTGAAACTGGTGATCAAAGTGTTACCTTAACAGCAACCATAACATTAAATAGCGTAACACGTGAAAAAGTGTTTACAGCTACCGTTTTAGCTTTACCTAGTGAAACAGAAATGCCGCCTTTGATTAATGAAACATTTGAAAGTTATCCAGATGGCAACATATTAAATCATGTTGGTTTATGGATGCCTGTATCAGGTAAATCTGGAAACTCTATATTTACAGTAGTTAGTTCAATTACAGGTATGGTTATACCAGAAGAATCTAAAGCACTCAAAATTGAAGCTTTGCAAGAACTTCAAGTGGAGGCACCAATTGCACACGCATATGATGTACTTGTTGTCGAAGTTGATTTGATGCAAACAGCATCATCAAACGGTTCTCCGGTTCATATTCAATCAAGTTCAAGCGCACCAGTCATTGGATTTGGATTAAATGGAACCAGTTTATATTACCGAGTTGATAACAATTCTGATATGAGTGAACACGCAATTACTGTTCAAACAAATGAGTGGTATCGTTTACGTATGGAAATTGACTTAGTCAATAAAACAGTTCAAGGTTTCTATTATTTGGATGGACAACTGATGGCTATTTCAGAACCTGTAACATACACAGGAACGACCTCTTTCCAAAGCTTATTCATTAGAAGTGGTAGTTCAACAACAGCAGAACTTAGAGCACCAGCTTATGTTACAAATATAGTAGTTAACCGTATCGAATCGATGCCAAGACCAGAAGAAATGGTTAAACTCGGTGAAGTTACAGGTATTAGAAGTACAGTTAATCAACCTGTAGGAGAACCATTTACTCCAGATACACCAGTTGTTAATAATTATTATGGGTCACAAGGGTTACTTGTTTTAGATACTGATTACACAATCCATATTGATAATCCAGTTGATATTGATGTTGCTGATGTTTATACAGTTACCTATACCATTACAAACACTAATGATCCACTGGATGTTAAAGTGATTAACCAAGAAGTAACCATTTACTCTGAAGCTGAGCCTAATGAAATCATTAGTGTAACAGCAACACCAGTTGATTACTTCACAAGCGAGAGCACAGTGACTATCAATATTCAAAGAGCAGAAGGAATGCTCTATTATCTATTAAGTAATAATGCAACTGAAACAGCAGAAGATATTATTTTAAATGGTCAAGAATTACCAGTGTCTCAAACAGTTATTGAACTCGTTAGCATGATTATTGAATACGATTATATACATGCAGTTGTTGTTTTAAATGGTAATTCAAACATCATGACACATGAATTTGTTGATCAAGTGGTTAATTTAATTACAACCAAAGAAGAGTTCTATCAAATGGCAACCACTGATACAACTCAAATGTATGTGTTGATGAATGATTTAGACTTCACAGGATTTCAATGGAATGGAACAAGTGCAGCGTTTAGAGGAAAACTATATGGTCAAGGATTTACAGTAAGTAATATTACAGTTAATTCTGTTGCTCAATATGGCGGTATATTCTCTAGAATCAACGGTGCATATATTGAAGGATTAGTCATTGACAATTTCAATATCACTTCAACTCAACGATCTGGCGCACTTGCTGGACGCATGGAAAATAACAAGTCAGTGATTAAAGATATCGTAGTAATGAACTCAACCATCAATGGTGGTGGAGATAATGGTGTTGGTGGTCTTATCGGACAAGTCAATATTGCGACAGAGATTTATAATATTGCAGTCATCAATACATCAATAACAGCTAACTCAAGAAGTATCGGAGGTGTTGTTGGACGCATTGAAAACGGATCATTACATGCTGAAGATATTTATGTTGAAGACGTAGCTGTTACTTCATTAACAACAAACACAGATATGGGTGCAGCAGCATTCTTAGGACGTGTAAGTTCAGGTACTAGCCTTACTCTTCATCGCATCGTAGTTAACGGAGCTACTGTTGACGGTATTTATGGTGGTGCAGTCGTTGGACGCATTCAAAATGCAGGAACTATCGTTACAGAGGGTTACTTTGATGTTGAGTTTATGAATACTGAGCGTAGTGGCTTAGTTGGTCGAGCAGATACGCTTGATTTATGGATTGCTGATGATGCATCTATTTATGGTATTTTAACAAACGCAATCGAACATGCAACAACACAACCACTTACAAACTCACTAGCAGAAGTTACAGTGGATGATGCATGGTGGATAGCAAACCTAGATGAATTAGTTTCATCAGATTTATGGACACTACAAAATGGCATGGCTTATCTAAACAATTATGCTATTTTCTTAGCTGAAGAGTTTGATGTCTTCTTATTCTATAATGTAGGCGATATGGATCAAACGGTTGTTTATAGAGACGGACAAGTCTTTGATTATATTCCAGCTGCAATACCAGGTTATGAGTTTGCAGGTTGGTTTACTGATCCAGCAATGGAAACAGCTTTACCAGAAAACTACATCATAACTGAAGAATTGATGTTATGGGGTAAATATGAAACAGTTCCAGCAAGTACAGTCACATTCGTTTCTAACATGAACGGTGTAACAGTTGATGGACAACTCATCAATTATGGTGAATTAGCAACTGAGCCAACTGTTGATCAAATGATGCACGAAGATGTTTTAAAATACATTGCAGGATGGACATTAGATGGTGAACCATTTGACTTTAATACACCAATTATAGAATCAATTACATTAGAGGCAGTATGGAGCATTGTTAATTATGTAGTTATGTTTGGTTCAGGAGATGCAGTAACAGTTCCATATGGACAAACAGTTGAAGAACCACTAGAAGCTCCAGTTCATCCTTTATATCCAGATGCATTAGTATTTGTAGAATGGTTATTTGAAGGAACACCATTTGACTTCAATACTCCAATTACACAAAATGTTCAACTATTTGAGTCATGGGTTCAAGAAAATGATATCTTAATTACAACTCCAGAAGAATTTATAGCAATGACACAATCAACATCAGGTTATACATTCGTCTTAGCTAATGATATTGACTTTACAGGTGTTGAATGGACACAAACTGGAAGCGGTGCAAACTTTAAAGGTTCATTAAATGGAAATCATTTCACGTTAGATAACGTTACAATTACAAGTGATGGTTATGCTGGATTATTCCAAAGAATGACACAATCAACCATTGAAAATCTAATCATCAATAACGCATCTATTACATCAAGTGGAAACCGCGCAGGTATATTAGTTGCTGAAATTAATGGAACGGATGTTGTGATTCAAAACATCATTATCACAAACTCATCAGTTTCTGGAAACAGTAGCAATGGTGTTGGTGGTTTAGTTGGTTATACAAAGGCTAACTTTGAAAACAGTATTGAAAATATTTATATGAATAACACAACTGTGACGAATCAAAACCGTGTTGCAGGTGGATTAATTGGTTTAACTGATGGCACAATCATTACAATCAACGATATTAACTTGATTAACATGACAGTGACTTCTACAGAAAGATCAGGCGGATTATATGGAGAAGTTAAAGGTGCATCAACAGCACTTGTAAATGTTAACCGTATAGTTATTGAGGCTGATGTTTATGGTGGATCATATGTTTCAGGTATTTTTGGTAGACCAAGTGTTGATGGATTGATTATAAATCTAAGTGATGCAGTATTCAGTGGCAGCATCAATGCAACAGGAAGCAATGTTGGTCACATATCTGGAGATCGCTCAGTTAACGCAAACAATGTATTTATGATTGACATCACAGTTTTAGGCACATTGAACAAACAAAATGTAGCTACTGAACATATTATTGATTCGACTGTGACTACAGTTGATGAAGCTTGGTGGATAACAAACTTACCAAGCATTACACATGCACAAGCATGGGAAATTGTTAGTGGTTATGCAGTATTATCTTATGGTCATTTCATTGATGCTGAAGATGTTACAGTTACGTTAGTTTTTGGTCATGGGCTTGATGATTTAGTCATCATTTTAAAAGAAGGTATGACATTTAAAGTTGAACCAGCAGTTATAGAAGGGTCTGATTTTGATGGTTGGTTTACTGATCAAGCATTTACTCATCCAGTAGCTCTAAATTATCAGCTATCAGCTGATATCACACTTTATGCGAAATATGTAACACTTGCTACATTTACAGTTACATTTGATACAGATGAAGGATCTATAATTGATCCGATTACTGGTGTTATTGATGGGTCAACAATTGATCAACCAGCAGATCCAACAAAAGATGGCTATTCATTCTTAGGTTGGTTTAAAAATGAATTATTAACCGTTCCATGGGATTTTGAAACGGATATCGTAACATCAGATACCATGATTTATGCATCATGGCAACTGATTGAGTATACAGTTACATTTGAATCTAACGAAGGTTCAATTGTAGATGCAATAGAAAATGTATTACCAGGGTCAACAATAACCGCTCCAACAGATCCAACAAGACTTGGTTATACATTTGTTGGATGGTTCAGTGATGAATTATTAACTATCGAGTGGGATTTTATTCAGGATACAGTTGATGAAAACATGACATTATATGCAAAATGGGATGCAGCTTCTGAAAATACATTCACGGTTATTTTTGATTCAAATGAAGGTTCAAATGTAGATGCGCTGACAGATGTTCCTGAGGGTGCAACTATTATGGCACCAACAGATCCAACTAAGGATGGTTATACATTTGCAGGTTGGTTTGTTGATGAACTGTTTGCAACTGCATGGGACTTTGATTTAGACACTGTCGTAGAAGATATGACACTTTATGCAAAATGGGATGAATATATTCCTCTAGGTACTCCTATTACTACACCAGCTGAATTTATAGCTGCTGTATCAGGCGGTTCTTCAGATACATTCTATTTGGCAAATGATCTAGACTTTGATGGCGTAGAATGGAATCAAACAGGGACAGGATCAAGATTCCTTGGTGTTATTGATGGAAACTATAAGACCATCGAAAACATAGCAATCACCAGTGATGGCTATGCGGGTATTTTCCAACGCACAGGAAATGGTGCTGTCATAAAGAACATTACAATCATCAATTCCACTGTTGTTTCAACAGGCCGTGCAGGTATGATTGCTGGACGAGCTGAAGACGGATTATTTATCATTGAGAATGTAATGCTAAACAACATTTCAGTGACTGGTGCAGATTCAAATGGTGTAGGTCTTGTTATGGGAATGGCATCCAAAGATGTCATTATGAAAAATGTTGCAGTTATTAATTCATTTGTAACAAGCAGCCAAAAGAACGTTGCATTATTTATTGGACGTGCTGATCAAGTTGTTGTCTTTGAAGACATATTTGCTAAGAACTCAATCGTTGATTCGACGGTAAGTGCTTCAACCGATCAAGGTGTATCTGTTTTTGTAGGTTATACAAATAATGCAGCTGCAGATATTACGATTACTCGTGCAGTTATTGATGGTGTTGAACTAAGGGGTCGCTCAATTGGATCACTTGTGGGATACTTCCGTTATGGCAACTTAACAGTAACTGACGTTTTACTAGCTCTTGATTATAATTACTCAGGATCTGATGGATTACATGGCATCATTGGACGCAGAAATCCCGACTCTAATACAACTAATCCTGTATTAACAAATGTTTTTGAATACAGTGTTGGTATGCAAATAGGAGGAGCGTCTGTTCAATTAGACCCAGCATTCATGATCGCAAGCTATCAAGATGTTGATCAAACATGGTGGAACACGAACTTAAGTGTGTTTACAACACATCCACTTTGGAGATTTGAGTCAAGCTATGAATGGTACGTATTATTTTAATCGTTTCATGTAACATTGGCAGGGGTAGTTTTACTATCCCTGTTTTTTTATCTTTTAACGTTCACAGAATTTAGTAGTTTTTTGGTAAAAAAGTTAACGAAAACGCAATAGGTAAATTAAATCTCTCATATCGATGAAAACGTTTACGAGAATCTATTGACAACGCTTCGGTTATATGATAAAATAATAATAGTATAGACGCCGTCCGACATAATAGACGAGCGAGAGTGAAAAAACAAATGTTTGAACTTTTAGTTAACGATTAAAAAAAAGAGTTATAAAAAGGAGATAGCGATGAAGCCTTTTATTCATGAAGATTTTTTGCTAAATAATGAAATAGCGAAAAAACTATATCATCATTATGCAAAAGAACTACCCATTATCGATTATCATTGCCATCTAGATCCACAAGAAATATATGAAAACATTAAATTTAGAAATCTAAGTCATGCATGGCTTGGAGGCGATCATTACAAGTGGCGCTTAATGCGGGCTAATGGAACACTTGAAGATTACATAACCGGTTCTAAAGCACCTGAAGAAAAATTTTTAGCATGGGCAGAGGTTGTTCCTCAGCTTTTGGGTAATCCTCTTTATCACTGGACACATTTAGAGCTAAAAAGATTTTTTAATGTAGATGATTTACTAAGTCCAAAAACTGCAAACATGATTTATTCGAATGTTACAAAACAATTAGAGACTCTATCAGCAAGAAAACTTATAGAGATGAGTCGTGTGGAAATCATTTGTACAACAGATGATCCAACAGACTCGTTAATATGGCACCAAAAAATTAAAGATGATCAATCTTTTAAAACAAAAGTTATACCAGCATTTAGACCTGATAAAGCAGTCAATATTGAACTTCCATGGTTTCAATCATGGGTTCAACAGTTAGAGAATGCTGTTGGTACTCAAATAAAAACACTTGATGATTTCAAAAAAGCTCTTGAAGAAAGAATTATTTATTTTCATGAACGAGGGTCGAGATTAGCCGATCATGGTATCGATCATTTCGTCTATGAAAAAGCTACTGAAGAACAAATAAGACGTATATTTAAAAAAGCATTAAAAAAAGAAGAACTTACACAAACCGAAATTAAACAATATAAAGGTCACATGATGGTCTTCTTTGGAAAAGCATATAAAAAACATGGTTGGGTTCAACAATATCATATTGGTGCACTTAGAAATGTATCAACAAGAATGCTAGAAAAATTAGGGCCTGATACGGGGTTTGATGCGATTAATGATCAATTGTTTGCTAATGCATTAAAAAATTGTTTAAATGCTCTTGATGAAACCAATGATTTACCAAAAACAATCATTTACACACTCAATCCTAGAGATTTTGAATCAGCTATCACAATCATGCAAGGTTTCCAAGGTGAAGGTATACCGGGTAAAATTCAATTTGGATCTTCTTGGTGGTTCCTAGATACCATTGATGGTATGACCAAACAAATAAAAGCGTTAGCTAATAACGGCTTATTATCGAAATTCGTAGGTATGCTTACAGATTCAAGATCATTCTTATCTTATCCAAGACATGAATACTTTAGAAGGTTATTATGCAACATCATTGGAGAAGAAGTAGAAAAAGGGTATTTCCCTGAAGATTATGAGATATTAGGAAAATTGGTACAAGATATCAGTTACTATAATGCAAAAACGTACTTCAATTTTTAATCATTTTTGGGGTGGCAGCATCATGATTAATTTTCCCAGCTGCCCCTCCTCCTCCTCATTAAACACTTTTGATAAAGGTGTTGAAATATAAGGCTTTTCAAAGAAACGATAGTTGGTTTTATCCCAAGTGTCATAGCGAAGCGGATGTATTAAACCTTCAAATTGACAGTTTAGAAAAAGTGTAGAACCATACTCTCGCCAAGGTCTTGCTAAATAAATGTGATGGTTTGATTGATTAACGATTTTAGACTTGTTAAAAATAAAGCCAAATGGTTGAGTTTCGTATGTGGATGGTGCGCAAATATATCCTTTATCTTTAGAGATAATAACACATTCATCAAAATAAGCTGTACCCGAACCAAAAATGAAATCGACATCACCGCTGATTTGACATTGATAAAAAGAATGGAAAAGATGGTTTGAATGAAGTTGTTCTGGAGTTAAAAAACATTGATAACGGTCAATCAAATCGATAGGTAGTGGTCCAATGAAAAGTGTATCTTGGTAAGCATCAATGATACAATTAATAACTTTTGAGTGGTTACCATATAAAGATAAAGCTATTGCTTGACCAATTGTAACACCAGATCCCGCATCATTTCTAATCGTTAGGTTTTCAAGGTAAACACCATCACCAAAGACAGTGAGTGTAGATGTGCGAAAGGTGTTATATAATAACCCATCTTCATGCATTTTATAAGCGTAATCACACCAAGTGATAATGGTTTGATCCCTAGATTTACCAACGAGTTTAACGTGATGTTTAAATATAACGACTTTTTCGTGATAAACACCAGGAAAAAGATGGATAGTTATCGGTATATCCAAGTCATATTTTGAAAGTGTTTCATTAATGGATTGTTCAGGCGTTATATAGATATCGATCATCACGACGCTCCTTTCGTTCATTAACTCTATTATAGTAGGGAGTTGTACATTTTGACAATTCAAAAATTTAGAAAAATGGATCTTATCTTTCTAACAGTGGTTGCGATCATCTCTGATCTTTTACTCGCCATATTTGGATTAATTGGTATTCGTTTATTTCTATCGATTGCATATCCGCTAATCGTGATTTCATATATTAGATGGAACAAACATGGCATCATATTAAATCTTGTTATTGTCTTACTACATATCATCATTTTTGGATTAATCAATCAAGTGGGATGGCCAATAGCTATACTTCACTCAATAGCAATCATCGGTTTTTCATTCATCATCTTTATGATATCGATGACAAAGCAAAATGAAAAACAAGTCGGATTACTCACTTATTTATGGATTTACTCCTCAGGATTTTTAAGTGTGTTTCTTCTAGAATGGGTTTTATTCAATTTCTTTGGATATGAACTCAATTTAATTGGACATGCATTTAATCATAGTATTAATTTCTTGTTTGGCTTTTTTATCATACTTATTACATCCAGACAAAAAGATATTTTAATCAACATGAATCATTTCTTTATCAATAAAGAAAAGGAGGTTAACAAATGAATCAGCATTCCATGAATGCTCATGAGCTAGAAGAACTTCGTCATGAAGAACTTTTAGAAGAGCTTGAAAGAACGCGTTGGCATCGGTACTTAAAGCAAATCAAAAAAGATTGGCCAATCTATGTCATGCTCATCCCTGTTATCATCTTTTTCTATCTATTTAGATACCGTCCTATCGGTGGTATCATGATGGCATTTAAAAACTTTGATAATAGCGCAGGAACAACCGTCGCATCTAGCGATTTTTATGGTTTTTATGCGTTTAGATTTATTATGTTTGGACCTAATGCTAATAATTTCTGGCAGGCATTTCGAAATACATTTACATTATCTACGTATGGGCTCTTTTTTGGATTTCCTGTACCTATCATATTAGCTTTATTATTTAGTGAAATCAAAAATGAAAAATATCGCGCAGTCACTCAAATTATTACGTATCTACCAAAATTCATATCAACAGTCGTTATTACATCAATCATTTCATTAATGTTTATGGCAGAACGATCAGGTATTAGTGCGGGTCTTATTAATGGAATATTCGTTGATTTAGGATGGGTTCCAAAAGGAACTGCCATGTTATCAAAACCTGCATATTTTAGATCCATTTATATCATTTCAGATATCTGGGAAGGTGCAGGGTACGGATCGATTGTTTATTTTGCTGCCGTCATGGCTATAAGTCCTACTTATTATGAAGCAGCTAAAATAGATGGAGCCAATAAACTTGCACAAATCAGATATGTCACACTACCAGGAATGGCACCAACACTTACCATCATGTTGATTCTCCGCATAGGTAACATATTAGCAGTAGGATATGAGAAAGTTATGTTATTAACGAGTGCAAGGGGAAGTGAAGTGCTTAGTACAGCTGAAGTTATATCAACCTATGTTTTAAAACTCGGAAGCATTGGTTTAGATACAACTGCAAATGCAGGTTTAAACTTCGCAACTGCCGCAGATGTTTTTAATGCACTTATAGCGATGTTCTTAGTCCTAGGAGCAAACTTTATATCAAGACGTGTCTCTGACACTTCGCTCTTTTAGGAGGACATCATGAAAAGATTAGATAAAAGCGAGTTAATTTTTAAAATCATTGCATATGTTCTTGTTACTTTATTTGCACTAGCAACATTATATCCCTTTATTTATAGCATCAGTGTCGCAGTATCTGGCATTCAAGCTGTAGAACAAGGGAAAATCGTTTTATTTCCTATTGATTTTCAATTAAAAGCCATTGAAGCATTACTCGTTGGATCAAGAGCCAAAGAATTCTGGTTGTCATACACGAATACATTATTCTACACATTCTATGGAACAATCTTCTCAATGATCATTTCGATTTTTGCCGCATATGCACTATCAAGATCTAACTTATTATTTAAAAGACAAATCGCATTCTTAATTGTATTTACGATGTGGTTTAGTGCAGGACTTATTCCATCTTATATCAACTATCGAGAACTTCTAGTTAACAATAGATGGGGTATCATTTATGGATTTGGAGCACAAGCATTTAACATCTTACTGCTAAGAAATTATTTCAATGGTATTTCAAAAGAAATCGAAGAAGCAGCCATTATTGATGGAGCGAATGAATTTCAAGTATTAGGAAATATTTATCTACCGATGTCAAAATCAGCACTTGCAACAGTCACATTGTTCTATGCACTTAATCGTTGGAATGGATTTTTTTGGAACAGACAACTCGTAAAATCTGCAGAACATCCACTTCAAGTTGTATTAAGAAATATAACAGCTGCTGCATCTGATACGGATGTTGTTGTAACATATCCATACTCGCTTTATTCACTTGCTTATGCAGCAATTATATTATCTATCATCCCAATTATCGTTATATACCCTTATTTACAAAAATATTTTGCAAAAGGTGTTAACGTTGGCGGGGTTAAAGAATAGAAAAATAAAAGGATAAAAAAATAGAAAGGGAGAAAATATGAGAAAGTTTTTAAGTTTATTTCTAGTTTTACTAGCGGTTGTTACGTTAGTGGCTTGTAACGATGATGAAGAATCGGATCCAACAGTAGTACCTACAGTACCAACTGAGATTGATTATGAATCAAATGTACAACTCAATGTAGCAATCAATTATACAGCGAGTAATCGCGTTATGGGTATCTCTTATCGTCTAGATGACGCATATGACTCATTTAATGGTAAAAGATATACAACGGGTTCATTACTACCTGTATGGGAGCGCATTGGGGAAAAACTCAATGTAACATTTAACGATGTATCAACATCATCAGATGCAAATACAAATGCTCAGTTTACAAGATTACAAACTGAAGGTTTTGCAGGTGTGGATCTTGTTAATGGTACAGGTGCGCTCATAGGTCCAGAAGGTGTAAACGGAAGATTTGTTGATATTGGTGCATATTTAGAGTACATGCCTAATCTAAACGCATTCCTCGAAGCTAATCCTGCAGTCAAAGTATCAATGACATCTGCAAATGGTGGCATCTATTTCACACCTTATTTTGATGGCTTTGGTGAAATCGAGCAAATGTTTATGGCTCGTATTGACTGGATTGAAGACATTTTAGATGTAGCAAGTCCAACATTTGATACAACACCTGGTTATGTACCCAACAATTATACTCGTCGTCAAATCACAGTGCCAATTAATGTTTCAATTCCAGTAGCTAATGCAGATGGAACTACAAGAACAGTTACGAAAGCATACACGACAAATATTTTAGATACACTTGCGGGTTTATCTAATCCAACGGGAGCATCTGTAGCGCAAGCGTTTAGAACACATATTCAAAATACATATGGCAGCCAATATACAAAATTATCAGACGTATTTGTCGGAACTGATGCAGTTTACGATACAGATGAATTAGTTGCTTTAATGTATGTTGTAAAATCAAACCCTGCTTATTTAACAAGACAATATGCAGAACCACTTTCATCTGTTGAAGTTATCTTTCCAAGAGAAAGCACTGGTAACCGCATTGTAAACTTGTTTAGAGGTATGGAAATGTTTGGTCTGCGCGGTGTCTTTAGTCGTCATGATTGGATGTATTTTGACCAAGATGGACTAATAAAAGATATTCGTTATGAACAAAGATTTGTAGATTCAGTAAATGATTTGTCTGCTATGTATAATGATGGTTTAATCATTCAAAATCCTGAAGAAGGTGGAAACCATAGACAAATTTTACTTTCTAGAGGCGATGGATTCTTAACTTATGACTACAACGCAACAACAACAGCTGCAAGCTTAATGAATGCCGGTACTGGTATTGATGAAGATTTCAAATTCCAAGCAATACTTCCTCCAGTTGTTGATTGGTTAGGCGATGGAAACTATTTCCATTTCTCTGAAGCTACACGTTCAGTGAAAAATGAAGCTTGGGGTATTCCAATTCAAGTAGCTCAAAATCAAACTAAATTGTTTAGAGCGTTAAAACTTGTTGATGAGCTTTATGATTACTCAACTGATGATTCAATAGGAACAATTCATCTATATGGTCCTCAAGGTTGGACTGATGGAACGATTGAATATGCTGATGATATCGTTTATAAGATGAGTGATGAAGCATTAGAAGAAATGAATCGTTTAGCTGGTGGTAACCATATTAATTACTTACGCCAATATGTTGGAGCAACCATGCCAATTGGGCATATTCGTTCAATGGGTCTTGAATTCCAAACATTAACTGAGCAAGGTAAAGCAGGTATAAATCGAATCAATACTGCGGTTGCAGCAGGTACATTTAAACTTGCTGGTATGGTAGAAAGCGATAATCCATGGTTCCAATTATCACCAACATTCTTCCCACTTACTAAATCAGAAAGTGATACGATTGCAGCGGTTGCGACATTTAGAGGTATCTTTAATGTTAATGAGCTTGTTACACTCGTGAAATATGGATTCTCTGGAAACGGTGGGTCTTTAACAGAAGAACAATACTGGAACACATTTAAGTCAAACAATATCGATATTTATGAAATCATTTATATCAAAGCTTATCGTGATGCATATCAACGTATCTTAGATGCGAGCTAACAATTTTTAAGTATTTATGGAATGTGGAGGGTGTCTTCACCCTCCCATCATCCATTTTAGAAAATTGAGGATGATTATGAAAAAAGTACAGGCAATCATTTATATCCTAGCTTTACTTACTTCAATTGTGTATATGATTTTTATATTGGGTTTTTCAACAAATTATGCAATTGGTGAAGGATATTTAGGTGATTTTTATCGTGAAGCGCAAAAAGCAAATAAACATATGTTCGATCTGGGATTATGGATCGTTATTTTAATTGGTGTTAGTTTCTTGTTAAATAGTCATAAAAACAAGAAGTTTTTCATCAGTAATTTTATCGTATCTTTTGCTGGCGCAGGACTCATGATATTCGCCGCAATGACAACATATAGTTATATGGGACCATTAAAAGAATCATTTCTACAAATTAGCGAAGGAAATTTGCTAGTTTTATCGATAGTCAATGGTGGAGAAACAACGACAAGAAATCTTGATCAAGGTTTCATCATGTCTTATATTTTGTTTGCTCAAGCAATCCTCATATTAGGTATGACAGGTTATAAAATATATACAAACATAGTACGTGCTAACATGAAAAAACAACATAAGGAGGTTCTCCGATGAGTATCAAAAATATCAAAGCTGATAAGATGAGATACCAAAAGAACACCTCAGCTTATGGTTTGGTTTTACTTTCACTTGTTACTGGTATGATTGGTCTTTTTACACTTATTAATTATGACCAATTTTTAACTGTAGGTACAAACATGAGAGTTGTTCCTAATTTACGAGTAGGCATCGAAATACTTATAGGCATTATCGTCATGCTTATGACGTTTTTAGGTGCGGAAAAAGTGAAGTTATATGATCCGAAATGGTCTTTTTATGGTATTTTCGTTTTAGCAGGTATTAATGTATTTAGAATATTTAATTTGCCTATTTATGCAAAAAATCAAGGATGGATTCCAACATCTACGATGGTTGCTGTGATGGTCTATTATGCAATCAGTGCAGGTTTACTGATTTTTGCTGGTGTTATTTCAGCACGCAAAGTAATAATCCTTAAACATCACATGAAGGAGTTGAACAGCTAATGGCAACGATGGAGTTTAAAAACATCAATAAAATCTATCCTAATGGCGTACAAGCAGTGTTTGACTTTAATATGGAAGTTCATTCTGGCGAATTCATTGTTTTTGTTGGTCCTTCAGGATGTGGAAAATCAACGACACTTAGAATGGTTGCTGGATTAGAAGAAATTTCATCTGGCGATTTATTGATCGATGGTATACGTGTCAATGATCAATCACCAAAAGATCGCGATATTGCGATGGTTTTCCAAAATTATGCGCTATATGCACATATGACGGTTTATCATAATATGGCTTTCAGTTTAATTTTAAGAAAAGAAAACTCTGATTTTATTCATGAACGTGTTATGTGGGCTGCTGACTTATTAGGTTTAGTCCCATATTTAAATCGTAAGCCACAACAGCTTTCTGGCGGACAAAGACAAAGAGTAGCTTTAGGGAGAGCGATTGTTCGTGACCCTAAAATATTTTTGCTTGATGAACCTCTATCTAATCTTGATGCCAAATTAAGAGGTGTTATGCGTAAAGAGTTGAAACAACTTCATCATCGTTTAAAAACAACCATGATTTATGTAACGCATGATCAAATAGAAGCGTTAACGCTCGCAGATCGTATAGTAATCATGAAAGACGGGTATATTCAGCAAATTGGTACACCAGTTGAAGTTTATCAAAAACCAGCAAATTCATTTGTAGCTAATTTTATGGGAACACCACCAATGAATATGTTTGATGGAAAAATCGATATACATGGTAAACTATTGATTGATGAAGATGTTATGGATATTTCTAAGCATCCTTCTTTCAAGCGTCTACAAAAAGAAGGGTATTTTGGTCAAGATATCACTGTTGGTATTCGCCCAGAATTTATTCATGTTGAAAAGAAAACATCATTCTCTGTTGGATATCCATCTGTCGTTGAGATTTATGAACTACTCGGTTCTGATGCACTTGTGCATTTTAATATAGGTTCAAAATCCGTAATTGCAAAAGTTGATGCTAGAAATCTACTACACAAAAAAGATGAAATTTCGTTTGAATTTGATGTCGACCACATTTATTTTTTCGACAAAAAGACGGAGATGGTGATTTATGAACAATGAAAATCATAAAGATTATGTGCCATTAGTATGGCACAAAAGATGGTATTCATATAATAAGCAAAAGATACCTATGATTTTTACACTTATAGGTACTATATTTTTCACAGCTTTTCTTGATTTTGAAGTGCAAGGGACAAGCATCAAACTAAGCTCACATATTTCAGCATTGAATAAGCTAGGCAATAATGCACAAAACAACATCGCAGCATTTATTTTGTTTTCAATGTATTTGATTGCATTAATCCAATTATTTAACTCATTTACATTTGCTAAAAAGCGTTCACCATTTTTATTATATTTAATGACAGCCCTAACACTGCTTCAAACATATTTAGCATTTTCATATCGTCAAGTTTTTATTGATGAAGGCAAAAGATTTCCGGCTTATGTTTTTGATCAAGCAGCAAAGCTAGCAACCACAGTATCTATTATAGGAGCCATATTATTTATCATTGCAACTGTTTTTGCATGGTTATATGTGGATTGGAAATATGTCAAAGAAGTCGACGAATAATCAAAACCAACAACCAAATCCTTATCTTATTGATAAACTTGCTAAAGTGCCGGCATCTGTCAAAATTGGTTTTTTGAAATTTTGGCTTGCCGGAGCTTCATTTTATATGACAGTTTTAGCGCTACCTCAAGCATTTGATTGGCTAGACCGTTTAGTCATTTTAGCGTTACTATTAACATTGGGTGTTGAATATATTTCGAACACATTAATTATTTGGATGGATCACGATAAAATCCCAACCAAACATTATTTACCACATCATGTAGATAGAAAATCAATCAAAAGTTTATTTGCAACCATGCTATATGCATCAATAATTGTTACTTTGTTTCATTTTGCATTAATATTTTGGGTTGATTTTTTAGGAATGCCAACCATTGGAATTATAATTAGTGAATCAATACTTGATCCGTTTAGCTTTGGAATATTTTTCTACATTATAGATAGAATATGGTTATTCCTAAAAGAACAAATTAAAACAAGAAAAAAGGGATGAGAGAGTTATGCTAAAAGTTGTATTTAAATCAAGTCGTAGTTTAACTATTGAGTTAGATAATCATGATATATATTACGCAAAAGAACCATTTGATGTTTTTGTTAACAATCAACTATCTCTACAACAAGTGAAAACCAACGTTTTTTCACTTTTTAATTTAAAGCCTAACACCATGTATAAAATTGAAGCAGCTGGTGATCTTGTTGATGCAAGAACAGAAGATGAATCAGCAAGTCTATCTGTTTTAGATTTTGGAGCTAAAGGCGATGGTTTATCAGATGACACACCATTTATACAAGCTGCAATTTTTGCATGTCCAAAAAATGGTGTTGTTGAAATACCTGCGGGCATTTACTTTGTTAAACCGATTTTTCTTAAAAGTCATATCACCATAGATCTTAAAATGGGAGCAACCCTACTTGGAAGCATCAATCGCCATGATTACCCTATTTTACCTGCAAGAATTAAAAAAGATGATGATATTATTTTAGAGTTATCATCATGGGAAGGCGTTCCACAACCAACATTTGCAAGTCTAATTACAGGTATTGAAGTTGAACATGTTAAGTTCATTGGTGAAGGTATTATCGATGAAAATGCACAAAACAGTGATTGGTGGATTAACCATAAAGTCATGCGTGGTGGTGCATATAGACCTAAGGGTGTATTTTTATCGAACTGCAAACATGTCGGATTTCAAGGTGTAACAGTTACAAATACACCATCATGGAATTTACATCCTTATTTTTCTAGTTACATTGATTTCATTGATTTAAAGATTATTAGTCCGAAAGACTCACCTAATACCGATGGATGCAATCCAGAGTCATGTGATCATGTAAACGTCATTGGTGTTGATTTTTCAGTAGGGGATGATTGTATTGCAATTAAATCAGGAAAATATGAGATGGGAATGACATATCGGAAACCTACATCAGATATGATTGTTAGAAACTGTCATATGGCGTTTGGCCACGGTGCTGTTGTATTAGGTAGTGAAATGAGTGGAGGCATTAAAGACTTAAGTGTTACTCAATGTTATTTTGAAAAGACAGATCGTGGATTACGAATTAAGACGAGAAGAGGTAGAGGCGAGTCTGCAATTATTGACGGTATTACTTTTGAAAACATTAAAATGGATCATGTGCTCACACCTTTAGTGATGAACATGTATTACTATTGTGATGAAGATGGTAAAACTGAATATGTCTATAGTAAAGAAAAATTACCAATTGATCATCGAACACCTTATTTGGGAGCATTTAAGTTTAAAAACATGACATGTCACAACGTCCATGTCTCAGCAGGTTTTTTCTATGGTTTGCCTGAACAGCCAATTCAATCCATTGAACTTGAAAACATCAACTTCACTTATGCAGATATGGCACAAAAAGGTGTTCCCGCAATGATGAGCTTTTTAGATCCTATGTCAAAACAAGGGCTACAGTTTAGATATGTGAATAAAGTAGATATAAAAAATGTTCATTTAGATGGTCAAGAAGGCGAAGAAGTTCTTGTGGAAAACATTCTTTCATATCATCGCAAATAACCCCAGTTTATTTGACAACAAAGCGATTCGTTGGTATAATAAACACATGACTTATATGTTGTACACCGTTTATTAATTAAAAGGAGACTTACTATGTTTAAACATCAGCTTTTAGAAAGAATTCATCATGTTGGCGTTGTTGCAGTTGTGCGAGCAAAAACAAGTGAAGAAGCTGTTCGTATAGCGAAAGCTTGTTTAGCGGGTGGAGTTTCAGCAATTGAAATAACATTTACAGTTCCAAATGCAGAACAAGTCATTAAAGAACTAAAAAACAATAAAGAGCTTGATCATTTACTATTAGGCGCTGGAACAGTTTTGGACGCAAAGACTGCACAACGCGCCATTAAAGCAGGTGCTAATTATATTGTTAGTCCGGGATTCAATTTTAAAACAGCAAAACTATGCAAAAAATATCAGATTCCTTATATGCCAGGATGTCTTACGATTACTGAAATGCTAACCGCAATTGATGCTGGAGCTGAAGTTGTAAAACTTTTTCCAGGTAGTGCTTTTGGTCCTGACTACGTAAAAGCAGTCAAAGGACCACTGCCGAATATTCAAATTATGCCTACTGGTGGAGTGAGTTTAGCTAATGTATCTACTTGGATTAAAAATGGTGTTTTTGCAGTTGGTGTTGGTGGTGAATTAACTAAACCTGCACAAACGGGCAATTATCAAGGTGTTATGGAAAATGCTAAAGCTTTTGTAGAAGCTGTTAAAAAAGCAAGAGGTGAATAATAATATGGCGAAAATTGTTACTTTAGGAGAAATCATGCTCCGTCTATCAACACCAGGTCAAAAAAGATTTGTTCAATCAGAGTCATTTGATGTTGTTTATGGTGGCGGGGAGGCGAATGTAGCAGTTAGTTTAGCTAGCTTTGGTCATGATACCTATTTTGTTTCAAAGCTTCCAAAACATGAAATTGGACAAAGCGCAATCAATGCACTCAATCGCTACCAAGTTAACACAAATTATGTAGTTCGTGGTGGAGATAGGATGGGTATATACTATCTTGAAACTGGAGCAAGTATGCGTCCTTCGAAAGTGATATATGATCGCGCTCATAGTTCGATTTCGCTTGCGAAACCTGAAGAATTTAACTTTGATGAGATCTTTAAAGATACAACATGGTTCCACTGGTCAGGTATTACACCAGCTTTAAGCAAGGATGCAGCTGAACTTACACGGCAAGCATGTATTGCAGCTAAAAAAGCTGGAGCAACTATTTCTGTTGATTTAAACTATAGAAAAAAACTATGGACACCAGAGCAAGCGCAAAGCGTTATGAAAGATTTAATGAAATATGTGGATGTATGTATAGGTAATGAAGAAGATGCCGAGTTAGTTCTAGGATTTAAACCAAGCCATGCAAATGTAACTTCAGGGCAACTTGAAATTGAATCTTATAAAACCATTTTTAAAGGAATGAAAGAAACATTCGGTTTTCAAATGATAGCCACAACACTTAGAGAATCATACTCAGCAACCAAAAATGGATGGAGTGCACTCCTTTATGACGGCATAAACTTTTATCAGTCTAAAAAATATATGATTGATCCAATTATTGATCGTGTAGGTGGAGGAGATTCGTTTAGTGGAGGATTGATTCATGGTTTAATAACTAAAGAAAAACAAGATGCTATTGAGTTTGCAGTTGCTGCATCAGCACTTAAACATACAATACCTGGTGATTTCAACCAAGTAACAGAAGAAGAAGTTTTAGTCCTAACAAAAGGGGATGCTTCAGGAAGGGTACAAAGATGAAAGAAAATCGCTCAGTAAACAGAATTTTATCTATCTTAGAACTTATAGCTAAACATGATGAAGGTTTAACTTTAGGTGAGATTTACCGCATGTTAGATTTACCAAAGGCCACCGTTTATGACTTTTTGCAAACACTATATAAAGCAGATGCAATCTATTATAAAGATCCAAGACTGAAAAATTATGTGATAGGTTCTAAAATGTTTGCTATTGGATCCGTTTATGCAAAAAACTCAAACTTAATAGAAGCTTCACAGTTTTTATTAAAAGAGTTCGCTGAAAAGCACAAACGCACCGTTTTTGTTACCAAACGTATCAATGATAAAATTGTTTATGTTTATAAACATCAACCCACACTTAGTAAAATCAATACTATTCAAGAAATAGGAACAGTTACACGAGATTTTGAAAATGATGTTGTAGGTCGTTGCTATGCATATTTTGATAAAAAAGTCATTAATCCATTGTTACCAAACTTTGAAAATGTTAAAAAAGATCGTCATCTCTATAATGAAATCGAAAACAATGGTCATGTCTGCACATTAACAGCTCCTGTTTGGAACTTTGAAAATCGAGTATGTGGTGTAATTGTAGCATCTGACTTAGTATTAGATGCAACCGATCGCAAAGCTTTAGCTAAAGAATTTGTACAAATTGCTGAAGGCATTTCTAGAAAATTAGGCTATATGGGTGATTTCAATGATTAAAGTGGGCATACGCGCTCACGATATTGGAAAGATGAACCCCTATGATTTAAGCCATGCGGTTAAATCATATGGATTTAATGGTGTTCAACTCGTTTTCAAAAAAGCAATTGACCATGAAGTTGATTTCGAAAAACTTGATGACATTAAGCGAGCACTCAATCATCAAATCATGATGTTAGGCGCTTATTTTAATCCTATTCATCCTGATAAGGCAGAAGTCATTAAAGGTGTTAATCAATTTAAGAAACATCTTGAAGTAGCAAACCAATTAAATGCTTCGTTTGTAGGCACTGAAACGGGATCACTTATGGGGTCTCCGTGGGGTTATGTCAAAGAAAATCATAATCAAGAAACGCTTGATCGAGTGGTTGAAATCATAAAAGATTTAGCAAATCACGCTAAAAAACACAATACAATAATTGCAATCGAAGGTGCTTATGCTCATGTAGCATATAACCCTGAAAAGGTTAAATACATCTTAGATCTTGTAGGTAGAGAGCATATAAAAGTTACTTTGGATTTGTTTAATTTTTTACATATTGGCAATTATGAACAAAGAGATAATATTTTCTTAAAAGCAATTGATTTTCTTAAAAACGATATTGTAATTTTTCATTTAAAGGATTTTAAAGTTGAAAATGAAAAACTTATACAAGTAGGATTAGGACAAGGTCTCATGGATTATCCATGGATCATAAAGACAATTAAAAAACATTTTAATGATGTCTACCTTATTTTTGAAGGTGTTGTTGGAGAAGATATTAAAACAAGCTATGATTTCATTATGAACTTGTTAGAAAAGGAGTAATACATATGAAATTAGATATGAGATATAATAATCATCCAGAAGACTCTAAAACATATGATACACAAAAATTAAGAGAAAGATATTTGATTGAAGAAGTCTTTGTTAAAGATGAGATTAAAATGACTTATTCGCATCATGACCGTATTATTGCAGGAGGAATTATGCCTGTAGACGAAGCACTAAGCTTACCTGTTACCAAAGATTTAGGAACTAATTATTTTCTAGAACGTCGAGAACTAGGCGTCATTAATGTTGGTGGTCAAGGTGAAATTATCATTGATGGAAAACTTTATTCTATGGCACCTAATGACGGCATGTATATCGGAGCAGGAGCAAAAGAATTAACTTTCTTATCAAAAGATCCAAAAGAGCCTGCTAAATATTACATAAATAGCGCACCATCAACAGAAACTCATCCAATTATACATATTCCATTCGCTAAAGCTAATCCAAACAAATGGGGTTCAAAAGAGACACTAAATGAAAGAACCATTTATCAATATGTTCACCCTGCAGTTTGTAAATCATCACAGCTTGTTATGGGCATGACGATACTATCAGAAGGCAGTGTATGGAATACGATGCCTTGTCATACTCACGAGAGAAGAATGGAAGTTTATTTTTATTTCAACATGAAAGAAGATACACGTATCTTTCATTTCATGGGTGAACCTAAAGAAACAAGGCATTTAGTGATGAAAAATGAACAAGCAGTTATATCACCATCATGGTCAATTCATACAGGTGTAGGAACATCAAGTTATACATTTATTTGGGGAATGTGTGGCGAAAACCAAACATTTGATGATATGGATTTTATCAAAATGTCTGATCTTAAATAAGGAGGATTATTGTGTCTATTTTAGATTTATTTAACTTAAAAGGAAAAGTAGCAATCGTTACAGGAGCATCATCTGGTTTAGGCCAAGGTATGGCTATTGGACTTGCAGAAGCAGGGGCTGATATATTTGGTATCGATTATGTTGATATGCCAGAAACCAAAACTATCGTTGAAAAACTAGGTCGACGCTTTGAGAGTATCAAAGCGGACTTAATTAAAACTAGCCCAGAAGATTTAAAAGAAGTTGTTGCTAAAGTTGTGAAAATGTTTGGAAAAGTAGATATTTTAATTAATAATGCAGGTATCATCCGTCGCGAAGATTCACTCAATTTTAGTGAGAAAGATTGGGATGATGTCATGAATATTAACGTAAAAGCGGTTTTCTTCTTATCACAAGCAGTCGCAAATCAATATGTGCTTCAAGGACATGGTGGTAAAATAATCAATATCGCATCGATGTTATCATATCAAGGTGGTATTCGTGTACCATCATACACAGCTTCTAAATCTGGTGTAAAAGGAATTACTATGTTAATGGCAAACGAGTGGGCAAAATATAATATTAATGTTAATGCAATTGCCCCAGGTTATATGGCAACAAGAAACACCGAAGCTCTACGTGCTGATGAGCAACGATCTAAAGAAATATTAGACCGCATTCCAGCAGGCAAATGGGGAACACCTGAAGATCTTGCGGGATGCGCAGTCTTTCTAGCAAGTGATAATTCTAATTATATCAACGGTTTTACAATTGCAGTTGATGGTGGATGGTTAGCAAGATAAATACCTTATATAGTAAGCCATTTGAACGACATCAAATGGCTTTTTCTTTATCCATGCTTTATCTAATGATTTTTATGTGCTAAAATGTAGACAAATAAGCGATTTTTAGGGGATATAGATGATGAAAAATAATGTTCAAATATTTCAAGAAATTAAAGAGAAAAAATTTGATTTTTCTTCATATGAAAAACACGAAATAGCAGACCTTTTATTATCACATATTGGTGATAAGGATTCCTATGTCAGAGATGATTTGGTTTATGAAATACTAGCACATCTATTTATGGATAACTATTTTAACGAAGAAGAATTAACCATATATTTCAACCGTTTAGTTAGCCATGAGTTTATGTTATATGATTTAGAGAATAAAGATGAGTATAGTATATTAAAAAGAAGCTTTTCGATATTACAACTTGTTGTTTTAGTTTACATACACAGAAGAGATCAAATCATCGATCAACAAATCATTAAAGACCTTTTAGGCGTGTTTAGTGATTATATTGTAGAAGAAAAGATTTTAACTGGATATGATAAAGAAGTGGGATGGATTCATGTTGTTGCACATAGTGCAGATTTATTTGGACAACTATTTCAAGTTCAATCTTTTGATAAAGATGATCTAATAATTATGCTTCATGTTATAGCAAAACTTGTTAAGCAAAAAGAAATTTATTATGCATTTAATGAAGATGAAAGGCTAGTATCAGCGATTATAAAAGGAATCAATAGAAACATATTGACAGTAGAAGAAATGAAAAAATGGATAAATCAATTTCAAATCGATGAATACCCTCATGAATTACCTCAAAAAGTCTTTTATAAAAACAATGTAAAAGCCTTTTTGAATTCACTATATTTTTCATGTTTAAATGAAGGATATAATAAACAACTGACAGATCAAATCTTAGAAATCTTAAAAAAGAATAAAAAGCATTAAATAATGACAAATCAGTGAAATTGATAATAACTTATGGAGTAGAACTAAGTGGATAATGCCGTTATCTTGTAGTCACCAAGTCTTACTTTAGAGTTGGATTTTCGCAGCATTCATTGAATAATTCATTATAAGATAATTATATGTCTAGACCATGAACTTCTATAAAAAAGAGATGAGTTGAATCATGTAAGATTCTTAGAATTTCTTCTAAATACTTCATTAAAATCAGTAGTTTAGATTTTAATGTTTCTTTATCAACATTCTAGCTTTTCTCAGCTTTATTTTTACAAGAAACAATTCACATAATGATTTAGATTTAAAAATGGAAGCCAATGTTATAATTATTTTAAATGAACTATTAGATAGTTTCAAATTATGAGATGGAAACCTAGGAAAATTAAGCTGTCTTGTTTTATTTGTATAACTACATTCTAAAGCTTTACTTCATTAATCACTTATAGATACTATAGATAAAAAATGAAACTCATAATTCTAACTATATCTAGATTTTAAGCAATAATTTATTATTCTAAAGGAGACTTTGTATGTCGAAAAGGAATCGTTTAATCATATCTTCGATCATCGTTTTACTAGTTGCATTACTTCTGGGCTGTGAGGGTTTGACAGAAGAAAACTATAAAATAGAGTTTGAGTCATATGGTGGGTCAGAGATTACACCTATTACAACCGATAATGGGTTATCGATTTCTGAACCAATAGAACCAACTAAAGAAGGTCACACATTTGATGGTTGGTATTTTGATGAAGATTTTTCTGATGAAGTTGAATGGCCACTACTCATAGAAAGTAGTTTTACACTATATGCAAAATGGAACATCAATAACTATACAATCACTTGGAAAGATTACGAAGGGAACATTTTAGGAACCACTGATGAAGCATATGGTTCAACGCCTTCATATGATTTACCTATATTACCAATGGATACCCAAGAGTGGGAATACATTTCAAACTCTTGGAGTCCAAAAATTACTATCGTTACAGAAGATACAATATATCAAGCCGTATTTGATCGAATTAAACAAACATATGCAATTAGTTGGACTGTTGATGAAACAACTTATACAACACTTGAAGCATATGGAAATATGCCTCAATTTGATGGAGGGACACCACAAAAAGAAGGTAATGCTCAATATAGTTATCAGTTTATCGGATGGAATTTAGAACCAAGTGAAGTCGTCGGAGAAACCACATATATTGCACAATTTGAAGCATCGATTAACACATATGAAGTACAATTTGTCATCAGCGAAGATCAAAGCCAAAATCAAACATATGATTTGCTATTTGGTGAAACACCTTTATACGAGGGGACACCAATTAAAGAACCAACTGCTCAATTTGTGTATACGTTTATCGGGTGGGATAAACATATTGAAGAAGTAACACAAACTGAAACTTATGTAGCTCAATTTGATGAATCACTTAGATATTATACAATTTCTTGGTACGATTATGAAGGTGTTTTGCTAGGAATCACTGAGGAGGCATACGGGTCTATACCCAGCTATGAGTTACCGGTTTTGCCAGAAAATACCGATCAGTGGAACTATCTGACAAACATTTGGAGTCCAGAAATATCAACAGTCAACAGTGATGCTTCATATCAAGCTCAGTTTGAAAGAGAACTTCAAATTTACGTTATAATATGGATAATAGATGGGGTAGCCTATGCAACGAGTGAACCATATGGGAATGTTGCTCAATACGTAGGTGAAACACCCCAAAAGGAAGGAAATGAGCAATATCATTATCAGTTCATTGGATGGGATGTTAATCCAGTGATGGTTACTACTGGTGCCATTTACATTGCCCAATTTTTACAATCCAATAATCAATATACATGCTCATTTTATGATGACGATGGTATAACTTTGATTAGTAGTGAAACTGTTGACTACGGAAGTGCTATCGAAATTCCAGAAGAACCGTTTAAAGAAGGATTTCTTTTTGAAGGTTGGTTTACTAGCATGACATATCTAGAGGATGAAGCTTTTATTTTTGATACTTTAATAACAACTGACATTGTATTATATGCAAAATGGTCGATAGATACAGCTACTTATTATGATGTAACGTTTGATACTGTAGGAGGTAGTGCAGTAACAGGTTATAAAAGGATTGAAAGTGGAAGTACCATCGTCGCTCCCGAAGCGACAACAAAATCGGGATATAACTTTGTTGCATGGTATAAAGACTTAAACTATACAGAAGTCTGGGATTTTGAAAATGATTTAGTAAGTAAAAATACTTTTCTCTACGCTAGATGGGTCGTCAATTTTTATACACCCATTTTAACAGCATTGGATTTGAGAAACATAGAATTAAATGGCAATTATGCATTAATGAATGATATTGACTTGAGAGGTTACGAATGGAATCCATTAGCAAGTTCTGAGACGGATGCTTATACAGGAACTTTTAACGGGAATGGTTATAAGATCCATAATTTTAAAATCACAGGATCACGTCAATATGCTGGAGTATTTGGATATAACATAGGAACCATAATGAGTTTGGGTGTTGAAAATTTTACCATTAATATTAGTTACTCTAAATCAACCTCAGCTCTTGCGTACGGTGGTGGTATCGTTGGATATAACACAGGCACAATAATCAATTCGTACACAAATGGAAGTGTTAAGATTTCCTCTACTTCCACATCCAACTCAATTTCGTATTTGATTAATGCTTCAGTTGGGGGAATTTCAGGTTATAATTCTGGTATAATTAGTAAATCCTATTCAAAGGGGAGTGTTGAGGCATTCTCATCTGCACAATCCATTAATCAAAGTTCTACAACCAATTCTGGAGGGATATCTGGTATTAATCAAGGTAGCATTTATGATAGTTACTCAAATGCAATCATCTCTGCGACCTCCTATCCATTTTCAACATCTAATAATGGTTCATCTGCTCGTGCAGGAGGTATTGCAGGAGTAGGTGGTGGTCTAATCGTCGCTAGCTATTCAACCGGCAATATCACAGCAAAATCAGCGCAATCCAGTGCAGGTGGCATATTAGCAAGTGACTCATCTGGAGATAGTTTTATTGAACGCTCTTTTTCGACAGGAAACATTAGCGCTACTTCAACATGGACTCAAACTACTGTGAACGCAGGGAGCATAGTTGGATCTCATTCAAGACCTTTTCAAATTACTGGCAATTATTACAGTGATTCTCAAAGGATTAGTCGCACGCTTGGATATGCAACGAATTATACGCCAAGCAATACTTATGGGACAGCAACATCTATCGAAAGTTTCAAGAATAGAACATTCATGATGGATGTTCTTCGGTGGTCAACAAACATTTGGATTTTTATAAATGAAGAGTTTCCAGTTTTGAGATAGCAAAATACATCTGTATCTTATTGCTTTATAAGATTTTAAAATCATAAAGAATAGAGGGTTTAAAGATATCAAAAAGAGTGTTATTAGTTTATGTCTCGTATGGAGTTTCAATCCTGACACTTTTAGTTGTTTTAACTGTTAATAATATTGATAAAATGTACATAAATCACCGTTAAATAATGTACACCATACCCCATGATTAGATATACTCAATCAATGGAGGATATGAGAGAAATGAAAGGTGAATTATGGATGGAAATTAGGAATGATATATTAAAAAGGATTGAGTTATGTAAATATAGCTAAAAAAAACTGAAACTTATTGAACCGCCACCTGTCAAGTAGACAGTGGAAATAATTAAATATGGTCCTTTCCAAAATGATATGGTAAGGACTAAATAGGGCTATCCAGAATTGTATG
>OBJA01000510.1_pt1 | contig 33326 bp, 30 predicted proteins | sample 1519751 | NCBI WGS metagenome assembly OBJA01 (sample SAMEA3881238, study PRJEB22517) | soil metagenome | biome: lake sediment; feature: soda lake sediment; material: sediment, water from around vicinity | place: India | collected 2013-12-23 | depth 3 m
ACAGGAAGCCGCGATCCAGGATGGAGATACGCGCCTCTTCCAGGGGTTCGAATGTGCCGTTCAGGTAGACCGTGGTCATGGGTGGGGTTCCGGAATGTGCAGTTGGGGTGGAGGTTCGGTCCAGAATATTCACCGCAAAGGCGCAAAGGACGCAAAGAAAATCATTACACCGTCATTGCGAGCGCAGCGAAGCAATCTCCATGCTTGGCGGTATTCTCGGGAGATTGCTTCCCGCCACGGCCTGCGGCCTCGCGGCTGAAAGCACACACGCTCGCAATGACGTCCTGAATAAGGCAGCCAGTGGCCGGAGGTTAATCGAAATACAGCCGTGCCTCGTCCACCAGGCGCTGCCAGAAGGAGCCTTCCTCGACATCGGTGAGGGCCAGCAGCGGCTGTTCCGCCACCAGGTGCTCGCCCAGCCGGACGTGCACGTTGCCCAGCACCTGGCCGTTCTGTACCGGCGCCAGGATGCGGCTGTCGAGGCTCATGGAGGCATCGAGCTGTCCGTACTGGCCGCGCGGGATGGTGACATAGAGGTCGCTACCCAGGCCCAGCGGGGCCTGTTCCCGGGCGCCCTTCCAGACCCGGGCCTGGGTCAGCTCGCTGCCGGCGTCGTAGAGCTTGTGGGTCTCGAAGAAGCGGAAGCCGTAGTTGAGCAGGGACTGGCTGGCCACGGCGCGGGCCTCCTCGCTGCGGGTGCCCAGTACCACCGTGATCAGGCGCATGCCCTCGCGCTGGGCGGAGGTCACCAGGCAGTAGCCGGCCGAGTCGGTGTGGCCGGTCTTCAGGCCATCCACGGAGGCATCGCGCCACAGCAGCCGGTTGCGGTTGTGCTGGGTGATGCCGTTGAAGGTGAACTGGCGCTGGGCGTACCAGTGATAGTACTCGGGGAACTCCTCGATCAGGTGGCGGGCCAGGATGGCGATGTCGCGGGCCGTGGTGTAGTGGTCGGCATGGGGCCAGCCGTAACTGTTGACGAAATTGGTTCCCGTCATGCCCAGTTCCCGGGCATAGCGGTTCATCAGGCCGGCGAAGGCCTCCTCGCTGCCGGCCACATGCTCGGCCAGCGCCACGCTGGCATCGTTGCCCGATTGCACGATCAGGCCCTGCAGCAGGTCCTCCACGCTCACCTGCTTGCCCACCTCGATGAACATGCGCGAGCCCTGGGTGCGCCAGGCCTTCTCGCTCACCCTGACCATATCCTCGAGGGCAAGCTGCCCGGCCCGGAGCTCCTTGAACACGGCATAGGCCGCCATGATCTTGGTGATGCTGGCCGGTTCCATGCGCTCGTCGATGTTCTTCTCGGCGAGCACCTGGCCGCTGTGAAAATCCTGCAGCAGGTAGGCTTCGGCGCCGATGGCCGGTGGCTTGGGTACCGGCAGGGAGGTGGCCAGGGCCTGTCCGGCCAGCAGCAGGCCGGACAGCAACAGCAGGGAAATGCGGGAAACGAGAGCTCTTGTCATGGTCGGGGTACGGGTACAGCCTTGGGGAATGAGCGGCATTGTCCGTGGCCGCTGTCCATATTGCAAACTAGTCGATCACCACCCGGGGTGCGTCGATATTGTGCCCGCCGAGGGAGGCGACCATGCGATCCGCCTCCTCCACGCTGGCCAGTGGCCCGATGCGCACCCGGTACACGGGGCCGTTCATGCCGGAAAAGGTACTGATCTGGACCGGACCCACGGCGGCGCGCTCGAGTTCTGCCTGTAGCCGCTCGGCATTGCTGCGACTGGAGAAGGCGCCCACCTGCAGGAACAGGGTGGGGTTGGCCGCAGGCGGGGCCGCCGTGGCCGTGGCAATGGGGGCCAGGCCGGCGGGGCGTGATTCCGGGGCGCGCGCGGTGACGGTCGCGGGTGCACCCGGATCGATGGCCCGGACCTCCACCTGCCCGGTCCCGTCGGCGAGGATGCCCAGCCGGGAGGCGGCGGCATAGGACAGGTCGATGATGCGGTTGCCGACGAAGGGGCCGCGGTCATTGATCTTGACGATGACCTTGCGGCCGTTCTTCAGGTTGGTGACTTCCGCGTAGGTGGGCAGCGGCAGGGTCTTGTGGGCGGCCGTCATGGCGTACATGTCGTAGGGCTCGCCGCTGGAGGTGCGGCGGCCATGGAACTTGGTGCCGTACCAGGAGGCGACGCCCCGTTCCACATAGCCAGTGCTGGCGCGCAGGGTGTGGTAGCGCTGGCCGAAGACCTCGTAGGACTCCGGATTGCCGTAGCGGCTCGGCGGCTCCACCCGGGGCACGGCATCGGGCACCCGGGAGACATCCACGGGCCGGGCCGGCGCGCCATCCCTGCCCGCGGTCTGCGTGGGGCCCTTGCTGCCACAGGCGCTGAGCAGCAGCAGGAGGGAGGTCAGCAGGAACAGGCGTGGATCGAGCATCCTCATAGTGACCAGTTTGCCGCGCCGGAGTTCCAAATGCCAGTGTTCCGCGGGAATGGTCATGGCACCGGAGCGCAACTGCGTTCATGCCAGCTCGCCTGTAGGAGCGGCCTCAAGGTGAGACCGCGTAGCGGTCGAGAGAGTGCCCTGGGGCATGGCCGCGAAGGCTTGGAGTTGCGCCGGCCGGTTCGCGGCCAAAGGCCGCTCCTACAGGCGGTCGGTTGGTCGCCGGGTTTCAGTGTCCCCGCGCCTTGCGGATCTCCTCGCTGAGCTGGTAGACCGCCATGGCGTAGAGGGGGCTGCGGTTGTAGCGGGTAATGACGTAGAAATTGTTGAAGCCCAGCCAGTACTCGGGCCCGTCCCTCTGCTCGAGGCTGACCAGGGCGGCGAGGGTGTCGTCGCCGGGCGCCTGGCGGCTGGGGATGCCGGCCGCCCGCAGGTCCGCCACGGGCAGGCTGGGCTTGATGCCGGCGCCGGTGAGCTCCGCGGCCGGGGTGGAGCTGGGCTGTACCTGCTCCGCGACCGGGGCACCCAGTTGCCAGCCGTGGACGCTCAGGTAATTGGCCACGCTGGCGATGATGTCCTCGCGGCTGTTCCACAGGTCGCGCCGGCCATCGCCATCGAAATCCACGGCATAGTGGCGGTAACTGCTGGAGATGAACTGGCCGTGCCCCATGGCACCGGCATAGGAGCCGCGTGCCTCGCGCCGGTCCACCCGCTCCTCGCGCGTCAGCAGCAGGAAATGTTCCAGCTCGCTGCGGAAGAACTTGGCGCGCGGCGGGTACTCGAAGGCCAGGGTGGAGAGGGCATCGATGACGCGGTAGGAGCCGGTGTTGCCGCCGTAGCGCGTCTCCACACCGATGATGGCGACGATCACCTGGGCATCGACCCCGAAGGCCTTTTCCACCCGCGCGAGGATGTCTTCATGCTCCTTCCAGAAGGCCACGCCGCCGTCAATGCGGCTCTGGGTCAGGAAGATGGGGCGGTATTCATGCCAGGGCTTGGCTTCCGCCGGGCGGGAGATGGCGCGCAGGATGTCCTCGCGCAGCTGGGCCTCGGCGAACAATTCGGTCAGTTCGCCGCGATCCATGTCGTGGCGTTGCACCATCTCGCCGATGAAGGTCTCGACCTCGGGGTGCGCGGCAAAACCGGGCCGTTCCGCGGTGGCGGGCAGGCTGCTGCAGGCGCTGGTGCCGAGCAGCAGGGCGAAGAATCCGAGGAAGCGCATCCTGTGTCCCATGGTCATCCCTTGAGTTCAGTTCGCAAGCAGCTTGCGGTGAGTGTGAATGGACATCAGCATACCGAATCCGATCATCAGGGTCACCATGGAGGTGCCGCCGTAGCTGACCAGCGGCAGCGGCAGGCCCACCACGGGCAGCAGGCCGGTGACCATGCCGGTGTTGACGATGATGTAGACCACGAAGGTGAGCGACAGGCTGCCGGCCAGCAGGCGCGTGAAGGTGTCCTGGGCCTGGGTGGCGATGTAGATGCCGCGCACCACGATGAAGGCGTAGAGCAGCAGCAGCGCCAGGATGCCGATGAGGCCGAACTCCTCGCCCAGCACGGCGAAGATGAAGTCGGTGGAACGCTCCGGCAGGAATTCCAGGTGCGACTGGGTGCCGTTCAGCCAGCCCTTACCGAACAGGCCGCCGGAACCGATGGCGATCTTGGACTGGATGATGTGGTAGCCGGCGCCGAGTGGATCCTGTTCGGGGTTGAGGAAGCTGATCACCCGCTGGCGCTGGTAACCGTGCATGAAGTGCCACAGCACCGGCAGGCCGGCGGTGGCCAGCCCGCCCAGCAGCGCCAGCAGCTTCCACTGCAGGCCGGCCAGGAACAGCACGAAGAAGCCGGCACTGCCGATCAGCAGGGAGGTGCCGAGGTCCGGCTGCCGGGCGATCAGCAGCACCGGTACGATGATGATGGCCGCGCTCACCAGCAGCCGCGACGGATTGGGTGGCAGTCTCGCCTCGGACAGGTACCAGGCCACCATCAACGGCAGGCTGAGCTTCATCATTTCCGAGGGCTGGAAGCGGACGAAGCCGAGGTCGAGCCAGCGCTGCGCGCCCTTGCCCACGTCCCCCACCAGCAGCACGGCCACCAGCAGCAGGAGACCGGCGCCGTACAGCCAGGGCGTCCAGCGATACAGCCAGGCGGGCGGGATCTGGGCCATGGCGATCATGGCGCCGAAGGCAAGGCCGAGGCGAATGCCCTGGCGCAGCAGGACCTCGGCGCTCTGTCCACTGGCGCTGTACAGGATCGCCAGGCCGAAGGCGGAGAGCAGGATCAGGCCGACCAGCAGGGTGCCGTCCAGGTGCAGCAGTTGCAGCCAGCCACGCTGGCTGGCGTCTTCGCGACGCTTGTCGATCAGCAGGCTCATGAGGCTTCGTCCAGCAGGTAGGCGTCCAGGATCTTGCGGGCTAGCGGTGCCGCCACCGCCCCGCCGCTGCCACCATGTTCCACGATCACCGCCAGGGCGATGCGCGGCTTGTCTGCAGGCGCGAAGGCGATGAACAGGGCGTGATCGCGCAGCTTGTATTCCAGGGTCTCCTCGTCGTATTCCTCTTCCTGCTTGAGGCCGAAGACCTGCGCGGTGCCGGTCTTGCCGGCGATGCGGTAAGGTGCGTCGGCGATGCGTCGCGCGGTTCCGCGCGGGCCGTGGATGGTGGCGACCATGGCGTCGATCACATCCCGCCAGTGCTGCGAGTCGACGCGGGGGATGTGGTCCAGTTCCAGCACCGGCAGGGGCTCCGGTACTTCGGCGCCACTGGCCTGCATGGCGCGCACCAGGCGCGGCTGCAGCTTGCGTCCGCCGTTGGCGAGCATGGCGGTGGCATTCGCCAGCTGCAGGGGGGTGGCGAGCATGAAGCCCTGGCCGATGCCGGTGATGAGGGTCTCACCGGGAAACCAGCCCTCGTTGCGGCTGGCACGTTTCCATTCCCGCGATGGCAGCAGGCCGCCCAGCTCGCCCACCACGTCGATGCCCGTGATACGGCCGAGGCCGAAGTGGGCCAGTGAATCGTGCAGGCGGTCAATGCCCATGGACAGCGCCAGGTCGTAGAAGTACACGTCGCAGGACTGGACGATGGCCTCGTGCAGGTTGATGGCGCCGTGCCCGCTGCGCTTCCAGTCCCGGTAGCGCCGCTCCCGCCCCGGCAGGGTGTAGAAGCCGGGGCAGAAGGTGGAGGAATGGCTGGCGGTGATGCCCAGCTCGAGTCCGCCCAGGCCGATGAAGGGCTTGATGGTGGAGCCGGGGGGATACTGGCCACGCAGGGCGCGATTGAACAGCGGCCGGGCGTCATCTTCCTGCAGGGCGCGGTAGTCCCGCACCTCGATGCCATTGACGAAGGGGTTGGGGTCGAATACCGGCATGCTCACCAGGGCCAGTACATCACCGTTTTCCGGGTCGATGGCCACGGCCGAGCCGGTGTGTCCCTCGAAAATGGCCTCGACCGCGGCCTGCAGGCGTGCATCCAGGGTCAGGTACAGGTTGTTGCCCGGCACCGGTGCGCGTCGCTCCAGCACCCGCAGCACCCGCCCCTGGGCGTTGGTCTCCACCTGGCGATGGCCCACGCGGCCATGCAGCTGTTCCTCATAGGTGCGTTCCAGCCCGATCTTGCCGATGTGGGTGGTGCCGCTGTACTCGGACTCGCTGATGTTCTGCAGGTCGCGCTCGTCGATGCGCCCCACGTAGCCCAGCGCGTGCACCGCCAGCGGGCCCATGGGGTAATGCCGGGTCAGGCCGGCCTCGATGTCGATGCCCGGGAAGCGGTGGCGGTTCACGGCAAAGCGTGCCACTTCCTCCTCGCTGAGGCGGAAGCGCAGCGGGATGGGACGGAAGGACGGGCTGCGCTGCCGCAGCCGCGCGAAGCGTTCGAGATCCACCTCGCGCAGCTGCACCAGTTCCCCGAGCGCCGCCAGGCTGGCCTCCATGTCCCTGACCTCTTCGGGCGTGATCTCCAGGCGATAGGACGGCAGGTTCTCCGCCAGCAGGAGCCCCTGGCGATCATAGATCAGGCCGCGGTTGGGCGGCTCCGGCAGGATGCGCACCCGGTTGCCATCGGCCAGGGTGGTGAAGTGCTCGTGGGCGATCACCTGCAGATAGACCAGGCGGGTGATCAGCACCAGGATCAGCAGGGTGCACAGGGCCAGCATCACCAGCGCGCGGCCCATGAACAGCCGGCTTTCGAGGAAATGATCCTTGAGCGTGGAGTAGCGGGCCATGGGGCGCCGTCAGCTCACGGAAAACTGCCGGCGCAGGGTGCGCAGCAACTGGTAGATGAAGGGCCACAGGACCATGCCGATGAGGGAGGGGAGCCAGTAGGACCAGTCCTGGGCCGGACGGCCGGTGATGCCCTGGACCCACATGTTGATCAATTGGTGCAGCATCAACAGCAGCAATACCGTGAGGGATTGCTGCCAGAGCGGATACAGGCGCACGCGCTGGTGCAGCTTGAGGGTGAGGAAGGCCACCAGGGTGAGGGCCAGGGCGTGCTGGCCCAGCAGGCTGCCGGTCAGCACATCCAGCAGCAGGCCCGCGCTCCAGCCGTAGCCCACGCCGACCCGGTCCGGCAGGGCCAGGCACCAGTAGATCAGTACCAGACCCACCCAGTCCGGCCGGTAGGGGCGCAGGCCCTCCGGCAGTGGCACCGCCGTCAGCAGCAGGGCGACCACGAAGGTGAACAGGATCACCAGGCCGCCGTGGCGTCGGACCAGGGTCATGGCGCGACCGCCTCGACCGTGCTGTCGACCGGATCCGGGCCCGTTTGCGGCGATTCCAGGGGCAGGCGTTCATGGGCGCGGCGCACCAGCAATACCTCGCGGCTGCGGTCCAGGCGCGCACGCGGGGTGGCGCTGACCTGGGAGAAGGCCTGGCCCGGGTCCTGGATCACCGTATCCACCACCGCCACCGGATAGCCGGGCGGAAAGCGGCCACCCAGGCCGGAGCTGACCAGCAGGTCACCGGGGCGGATGTCGGCGGTGACCGGGATATGGGGCAGGTCCAGCTGGTTGATGGCGCCGGTGCCCAGGGCCACGGTGCGCAGGCCGGTACGGTTGACCAGCACCGGGATGGCATGGTCGGGGTCGGAGATGAGCATCACCGTGGAGGTGAGCGGACCGACATGGATCACCTGGCCCATGATCCCCGATTCGTCCAGCACCGCCTGGCCCGGGTATACGTCCTCCAGGTCGCCCTTGTTCAGGGCCACCAGGTGCTTGTAGGGATCGAGATTGACGGACATCAGCTCCGCCACCTGCACCCGTTCGCCCAGCTGGAAGGAGGACCCCAGCAGTTCACGCAGGCGCAGGTTCTCGGCCTCCAGGGCCTCCAGTTTCTGCAGGCGGGTATTGAGCATCAGCTGCTGGGTGCGCAGACTGGCATTCTCCTCCTGCAGCTGGCGGCGGGTCGCCAGACTCTCGCGGAACCAGAGGCCGGCATTGCCGGGCAGGTCGAGCAGGGCCTGCAGGGGGTAAACCAGCAGGGACAGGGACGAGCGGATGGTGTCCAGGTGATGCTGGCGGTGGTCCAGCGTCATCAGGGCCAGGGACAGGATCACCAGCACGATCGCCCGGATCGTAATGGAGGGTCCTTGTGTGAACAGGAGCTTAATGGCGAACTTCCCGCCGGGTCGGTGCCGGCGTATTCAGGGTGCAACGGATCATACCGAAAAAATTGATGTTGGCCACGGAACCACACGGAATTACACGGAAATAAACCGAGGTATCCTGTTTGATACCCTTCATTGTCCGGACTGTGACAACGTCTGTTTCGTGATCATGATCCGTGGTTTTTGATTCCGTGTAATTCCGTGTGGTTCCGTGGCCAATACCCTGCCGTGATCATTCCAGGGCGAACATGTCGCCGCCGCGTTCGTCCATCAGCTCCAGGGCGCGGCCGCCGCCGCGGGCCACGCAGGTGAGCGGGTCCTCGGCCACCACCACGGGCAGGCCGGTCTCCTCCATCAGCAGCCGGTCCAGGTCGCGCAGCAGGGCGCCGCCGCCGGTGAGCACGATGCCGCGGTCGGCGACGTCGGCCCCCAGTTCCGGCGGGGTCTGTTCCAGGGCGGTCTTGACCGCGCCGACGATGCCCGACAGGGGTTCCTGCAGGGCCTCGAGGATCTCGTTGCTGTTCAAGGTGAAGCTGCGCGGCACGCCCTGGGCCAGGTTGCGGCCCTTGACCTCGATCTCGCGCACCTCGGCGCCGGGGTAGGCGGAACCGATCTCCTTCTTGATGCGCTCGGCGGTGGCCTCGCCGATCAGGGTGCCGTAGTTGCGCCGTACGTAATTGGTGATGGCGTCGTCGAAGCGGTCGCCGCCGATGCGTACCGAGGCGGAATAGACGATGCCGTTCAGGGAGATGACCGCCACCTCCGAGGTGCCGCCACCGATGTCCAGCACCATGGAGCCGCGCGCCTCGTCCACCGGCATGCCGGCGCCGATGGCGGCGGCCATGGGTTCCTCGATCAGGTACACCTCGCGGGCCCCGGCGCCGGCGGCCGATTCCTTGATGGCGCGCCGCTCCACCTGGGTGGAGCCGCAGGGCACGCACACCAGTACCCGTGGGCTGGGGCGGAAGAAGCGCGCCTCGTGCACCTTGTGGATGAAGTGCTGGAGCATCTTCTCGGTGACGGTGAAATCGGCGATCACGCCCTCCTTGAGGGGGCGGATGGCGGTGATATTGCCCGGGGTGCGGCCCAGCATGGCCTTGGCCTCGGCGCCCACGGCGGCGATGCTCTTGGGGCCGCCGGGGCCGCGGTCCTGGCGGATGGCCACCACCGAGGGTTCATTCAGTACGATACCCTGGCCGCGTACGTAGATGAGGGTGTTGGCCGTGCCCAGGTCGATGGACAGGTCGTTGGAGAAGAGTCCCATTAAGCGTTTGAACATGTTAGGTGCGGCATCCGTGGGTAAGCTAAGTGGGGTAATCTAGCAACGGGGGGGACTTTGGGCAAGGCATCAAGTGTGCTACCGTTGCCGATTTAGTCAGTCCGTCACTGATCGGAGACAGCACATGGCCCTGGATTCCGCTGCCGTGGCCCGGATCGCCCACCTGGCCCGCCTGGGCATCGAGGAGGCCGATATCCCCGCGTATGCCCGCAACCTGTCCGATATCCTCGCCTTCGTCGAGCAGCTCGAGGCCGTGGCCACCGAGGGTGTGCCGCCCCTGGCCCATCCGCTGGAGGCCCGCCAGCGGCTGCGTCCCGACGAGGTGACCGAGACGGACAACCGGGAAGCCTTCCAGGCCATCGCCCCCCGGGTCGAGGCCGGGCTCTACCTGGTCCCCAAGGTCATCGAGTAATCCCGCCGGAACCGGAAGCCCACCCTATGCATCGCAAGACCCTGCGTGAACTGGCCGACGGCCTGCGCGCCAAGACCTTTTCCAGCCTGGAGCTGACCCAGGCCTTCCTGGAGCGCATCCAGGCCCATGACGGCGAGCTCAACAGCTTCATCACCGTCACGGCGGAGCCGGCCCTGGCTGCCGCCCGGGAGGCCGATGCGCGCCGCGCCGCCGGCGAGGACGGCCCCCTCCTGGGCCTGCCCTTCGCCCACAAGGACATCTTCTGCACCGAGGGGGTGAAGACCAGCTGCGGCTCGAAGATGCTGGACAACTTCATCGCCCCCTACGACGCCACGGTGACGGCGAGGCTGAAGGCCGCCGGCGCGGTCATGCTGGGCAAGACCAACATGGACGAGTTCGCCATGGGCTCCTCCAACGAGACCAGCTACTACGGCCCGGTACGCAACCCCTGGGATCTGGAACGGGTACCGGGCGGGTCCTCCGGCGGTTCCGCCGCCGCGGTGGCGGCGCGCCTGGCCCCGGCGGCCACCGGCACCGACACCGGCGGCTCCATCCGCCAGCCGGCGGCCCTGTGCGGGCTGACCGGCCTCAAGCCCACCTACGGCTGCGTGTCCCGCTACGGCATGATCGCCTTCGCCTCCAGCCTCGACCAGGCCGGGCCCATGACCCAGAGCGCCGAGGATGCGGCGCTGATGCTGGGTGTGATGGCCGGCTTCGATCCGCGTGATTCCACCAGCGTGGAGCGCCCGACCGAGGACTACGGTACCGGGCTTGGTGCCTCCCTGCAGGGACTGCGTATCGGCCTGCCGCGTGAATACTTCGGCGAGGGGCTGGACGCCACCCTGGCGGCGGTCATCGAGACGGCGATCGGCGAATACCGCAAGCTGGGCGCCGAGGTGGTGGACATCAGCCTGCCCAATAGCCACCTGGCCGTGCCGGCCTACTACGTGGTGGCACCCGCAGAGTGCTCCTCCAACCTGTCGCGCTTCGATGGCGTACGCTTCGGCTACCGCTGCGAGGATCCCCGCGACCTGCAGGACCTCTACGTGCGCTCCCGTGGCGAGGGTTTCGGTCCGGAGGTGAAGCGCCGCATCATGATCGGCACCTACGCCCTGTCCTCCGGCTATTACGACGCCTATTACCTCAAGGCCCAGCAGGTGCGGCGCCTGATCCGTGAGGACTTCCTTGCGGCCTTCGGGCAGGTGGATGTGATCATGGGGCCGACGGCCCCCGGCACCGCCTTCCGCCTGGGCGAGAAGAGCGACCCGGTGAGCATGTACCTGTCGGATATCTTCACCATCGCTACCAACCTGGCGGGCCTGCCCGGCATGTCCATCCCGGCCGGCTTCGTTAACGGCCTGCCGGTGGGCCTGCAACTGATCGGCAATTACTTCGCGGAAGGCAGGCTGCTCAACGCCGCCCACCAGTACCAGCAGGTGACCGACTGGCACCGGCGGGTGCCGGCGGGGTTTTAGATTTGTTGTGAACCGCCAAGGACACCAAGAGAACCCTTATGTAACCGCCAAGGCGCCAAGACGCCAAGAAAATCGGGATGAAATCGGTGTTGCAGTACACGGTAACTCCGATAGTTACCATGATGCCGATGGTCTTGGTATTGCCTATTCCATAAATGGTTTTCTTGGCGTCTTGGCGCCTTGGCGGTTTAACAGATTTTTTCCTTGGTGTCCTTGGCGGTGTAACGTTTTTTTGGTGCCCGTGGCGCCTTGGTGGTTCAACAAAGGTCAATAGCAAATGGAATGGGAAACGGTAATCGGGCTGGAGATCCACACCCAGCTGGCCACCCGCAGCAAGATCTTCTCCGGGGCCGCCACCCGCTATGGCGCGGCGCCCAACAGCCAGGCCTGCGCCGTGGACCTGGGGCTGCCCGGGGTGTTGCCGGTGCTGAACGCCGAGGCGGTGCGCATGGCGGTGAAGTTCGGCCTGGCCACCGGCTGCACCATCGCGCCCATGTCGGTGTTTGCGCGCAAGAACTACTTCTATCCCGACCTGCCCAAGGGCTACCAGATCAGCCAGTTCGAGCTGCCCATCGTCCATGACGGCCATATCGATATCCTGCTGGAGGACGGCGCGAGCAAGCGCATCGGCCTGACCCGCGCCCACCTGGAAGAGGATGCCGGCAAGTCCCTGCACGAGGACTTCCATGGCATGACCGGTATCGACCTCAACCGCGCCGGCACGCCGCTGCTGGAGATCGTCTCCGAACCCGACATGCGCTCCGCCGCCGAAGCGGTGGCCTACATGAAGAAGGTCCATTCCCTGGTGCGCTACCTGGAGATCTGCGACGGCAACATGCAAGAAGGCTCCTTCCGCTGCGACGCCAATGTCTCGGTTCGTCCGAAGGGGCAGGCGGAATTCGGCACCCGCACCGAACTGAAGAACATCAACTCCTTCCGCTTCGTGGAGCGCGCCATCAACTTCGAGGTGGAGCGCCAGATCGACGTGCTGGAAGGTGGCGGCAAGGTGGTTCAGGAGACCCGTCTCTACGACCCGGACAAGAACGAAACCCGGCCCATGCGCAGCAAGGAAGAGGCGAACGACTACCGCTACTTCCCCGATCCCGACCTGCTGCCGGTGGAGCTGGATGTGGCCTATATTGAGGCGGTGCGCGCCACCCTGCCGGAACTGCCCGATGCCAGGAAACAGCGCTTCGTGGACCAGTACGGTCTCAGTGACTACGACGCCTCCGTGCTGACGGCCAGCCGGGAAATGGCCGACTATTTCGAGGAGGCGGTGCGCGTCGGCGGCGACGGCAAGCTGGCCGCCAACTGGGTCATCAGCGAACTGTCCGGCATGCTCAACAAGGAAGGCCGCGAGATCACCGACAGCCCGGTGAGCGCCTCCATGCTGGGCGGCATGCTGCAGCGCATCCAGGACGACACCATCTCCGGCAAGATCGCCAAGCAGGTGTTCGAGGCCATGTGGAACGGCGAGGGCGATGCCGACGCCGTGATCGAGCGGAAGGGCCTCAAGCAGATCACCGACACCGGAGCCATCGAGCAGATCATCCAGGGCGTACTCGACGCCAGCCCGAAACAGATCGAGCAGTACCGCAGTGGCCAGGAAAAGATCTTCGGCTACTTCGTCGGCCAGGTCATGAAGGCCACCCAGGGCAAGGCCAACCCCGCCCAGGTCAACGAGCTGTTGAAGCGGCTGTTGGCGGGGGATTGATTAAAATTTATGGCCACGGAAGCACACGGAAATACACGGAAGAAATCCCTGATTACTCAGGAGTCAGTATTTATGGCTACAATCGAGTTCCGTCATTCCCGCGAATGCGGGAATCCAGTGGTTTACAGACCATGGATTCCCGCCTTCGCGGGAATGACGGTATAGCCAATGTTGTAGCCAATATTCCTGACTGCTGTGTAATTCGTCATAGCGAGTCGCGTAGCGACGAAGCAATCTTCAAGTGGCTACGCTGCACTAGCCTGAGATTGCTTCGCTCCGCTCGCAATGACGGTTCAGCGAAGATATCCTGTTCCTTCCGTGTATTTCCGTGTGGTTCCGTGGCCAATTCGGTTTTGAGGGAATTTTTGTACGCCATGAATCCCCGCGACAAGGACACATTGCACCGCTTCCTGTTCGAACGCACCAATGTGCGTGGCGAGCTGGTGCACCTCGATGCCAGCTGGCAGGCGGCGCTGGAGCGCAAGGACTATCCCGCCCCGGTGCAGGAACTGCTCGGCCAGGCCTTCGCCGCCGCGGCCCTGCTCTCCGCCACCATCAAGTTCGACGGTTCCCTGACCCTGCAGATCCAGGCCAGCGGCCCGGTGAACCTGCTGGTGGTACAGGCCACGGCGGGGCGCAACGTGCGCGGCCTGGCCCACTGGCACGGCGAGGTCGCCCATGGCAGCCTGGCGGAGCTGGTGGGGCAGGGCCGGCTGGCCATCACCATCGATCCCGGGGCCATGGGTGAACGCTACCAGGGGATCGTCGACCTGCAGCAGGACAGCCTGGCCCGTTGCCTGGAGGACTATTTCCGCCAGTCGGAGCAGTTGGCCACCCGCCTGTGGCTGGCCGCCGACGGCGAGAGCGCCGGCGGCATGCTGCTGCAGGAGCTGCCGCGCGAGACCGAGGACGAGGATGCCTGGGCGCGCGACGTGTACCTGGGCGAGACCCTGCGGCACGACGAGCTGCTGCAGTTGCCGGCGCGGGAGATCCTGCATCGCCTCTACCACGAGGAAGACGTGCGCCTGTTCGAGGGCGAGCCGGTGAGTTTCCGCTGCAGCTGTTCCCGCGAGCGCATCGAGACCATGTTGCGCGGACTGGGCACGGACGAGGTGCGTGACATACTCGAGGAGCAGGGGGCTGTGCGCGTGGACTGCGAGTTCTGCAACCAGCGCTATGAATTCGATGCCGTGGACGTGGAGGGCCTGTTCGCCGCCGTCGATCAACCCGAGGTGCCCTCCACGCGGCATTGAGTGCTGTAGGAGCGGGCTCTGCCCGCGAACGGCATGGCGGGGGCAGGTCTGCGCCGACCGGGACAGAACGTGTTTTTGCACCTGCCTGCGCCGGTTCGCGGCCAAGGCCGCTCCTACAGGAGGTCATACAGGCACCCGTAGGAGCGGGCTCTGCCCGCGAACGGCATGGGCACCGGTTTCGCGGGCAGAGTCCGCTGCTACGGGTGGCGGATGGCTTTATCCGTCGTGACGCCGCACTCGGGGCATTCCGGATCCTTGCGCAGCTTCAGTTCCCGCCATTCCAGGTGCAGGCCATCCAGTACCAGCAGACGCCCGGCGAGGGTCTCGCCCATGCCCGCCAGCAGCTTGATGGCCTCCAGGGCCTGGATGCTGCCGATGATACCCACCAGCGGCCCCAGCACGCCGTTCTCCGAGCAGGTCTCTTCCAGTTCCCCTTCCTCGCGGTACAGGCAGCGGTAGCAGGGGCCGTCGTCCTTGCGCAGGTCGAATACCGACACCTGGCCCTCCAGGCGGATGGCGGCGCCGGATACCAGGGGTTTGCGCTGGCGTACGCAGGCGGCATTGAGGGCGAAGCGGGTGGAAAAGTTGTCGCAGCAGTCGAGCACGATGTCGGCGTCCCGCACCCGCGCCTCTAGTGCCTCCCCCTGCAGGCGTTCCGTGATGGCCTCCACACGCAGGGCGGGGTTGAGTTCGCGCAGGTGTTGCTCGGCCGACTGCGCCTTGGGCCGGCCGATGTCCTGTTCCCGGTGCAGGATCTGGCGCTGCAGGTTGGAGGCTTCCACCAGGTCGTCGTCGGCGATGCTGATGCGGCCGAGGCCGGCCGCCGCCAGGTAGAGGGCGGCGGGCGATCCGAGCCCGCCGGCGCCGACGATCAGGGCGTGGCCGTCCAGCAGGGCCTGCTGGCCCTCGATGCCGAACTGGGGCAGCAGGATCTGGCGGCTGTAGCGCAGCAGTTGTGGGTCGTCCATGGACGGGAGTATAGCGGGAAGGTTGTGTCCGAGGTTATTCGAAAACCCGATTATTGGCCACGGAAGCACACGGAAATAAAGCAGCAAAGGGGTATCGGTTCTTCATTACACCCGGGTGATGTCAGCGGTTACGTCGAGCCCGGGATCATCTTCCGTGTATTTCCGTGTGCTTCCGTGGCGATTACAACAGATGTCGCTAAAGATACCGGCGCCAGTGTTCCGGGCGCTCGTCGCGACAGCCATGGAGGTGGCGGCGGTAGTGCTCGATGAACAGCTTGCGGGTGCAGTCGCCATCCCGGCAGCCCTGGGTCTCGCGCTCCACCTGCTCGGTGTAGTAATAGATGGCGCGCTTGAGTTTCACCAGCAGGCTGTTGTCCAGATGGAAGCCGACCTCGATCAGGATCTCCTCGATGTACTGCAGGCAGATGACCTGCACGTCGTAGGTGACGTGCAGGACCTGGTCCGTCGCTTCCACCAGGCGCACGGCATGTATGCCGTCCAGATCGCTGAGCAGCAGGGCGGCGCTGCGCGCCTGGTGGGGGTCCTGGTGGGGACCGCGAAACAGGACCTCGCGGTGCTTGATACGGTCTGGCTGCGTGCTGCCCATGGATCCATCCTAACCATTCCGCTACCGGAATCAAGGTTAAAAGCTGGTGTGTCAGCACATATGGAAATGCTTATAGAAACAGCCTGATTGCGTGACGGCTACCGTAGGAGCTGGCTGTGGTCGTGCGGTGGTTGCGGATTGCTGGCACCTGTGGGAGCGGCGCGAGCCGCGATTGCCTGGCCGCCGCTTCGCGACTGGCGTCGCTCCTACAGGGGGGTATGCATACAGATACGTGCGATGGCCCGGTGACCTGTCCGCCTGTAATCAGGCTGTGCGAGTCTCCCTCGATATCGCGTGTGCCCAGAACCGACCAGGGCTCTGTCCCCGGTCGGCGGCCCGCAGCACCCTTCTGCTCATAATCAGCGGGAAATTGTCGCATTGACAGGTTGAAAAGGGCGTTTATGCTCTTTTAACCACAAGCGGTTTCGTATTCCATCATTTTTGCGGTTTTTTCTGGTTCGTCCTCTCTATACGCCGTTCTGAAATATCTGTCGTCAACGATGATTTCCTAGGGAGATCAAGTAGATGATCACCAGTAACCCCATAGCAGACGTTTCCGCTCTTGTCCCGCCCCTGGCCATGCAGCTGTATGTCATTGCGATGCTCATCCTGGTGGTGGGCGGGACGATCCTGGACACCCTCCACAAGAAGAGCGCCCAGTATTTTTTCGAAAACGCGAGGAAATCGGAGGCGAACCGCGAGCGTGCACTGGGTGGCGGAGAAAAGCTGACGATCGCCATCAAGACCCTGGCGGAGGATGTCCTGGCCTCGGCTGAATTCTGCAATCCCCGGCGCCGGCTGGCCCACCTGCTGACCATGTACGGCTTCATCCTCTTCGTCATCACCACCGCGATCCTGGTGTTCGGCTATCCCACGCCCGCTACCGCCGCGCCCGCGTACCTGCCCCTGCTGTGGCATCTGGGTGCCCTGCTGGTCTGTGTCGGCGGGTACTGGTTCTGGCTCTTCATCCGGGTCGACGTGGCCGCGGAAGGCCATCCCTGGTACCGGGTGGTGCGGGCCGACCTGTTCATCCTGTCACTGCTGGCGACGACGACGCTGGCCTTGCTCTGGTCCTTCCTGCAGTGGGCCGGCGCCGGCGGTTGGGCGACGCTGTTTTTCCTGCTCTTTGTGCTTGCCAGCACGGTGCTGTTCGGCACCGTGCTCTGGTCGAAGTTTGCCCATATGTTCTTCAAGCCCGCCGCGGCGTACCAGCGACGGGTGGCCGAGGCGGATGGTGGCATGGACAACCTGCCGCCGCCGGCCGACCAGCCCGAGAAGTTTGGCCTGGGGATCAAGCGCGAACTGCCGCGCCACTATTGACCCATCGAGCAGTTGCCGGGCTGCTCGAACCTGCACGTACCGGCTATCGGTCCCAATCACGGGAGAAATGACATGCCGACCTTCGTCTATATGACCCGCTGTGACGGCTGTGGACATTGTGTGGATATCTGTCCCTCCGACATCATGCACATCGACCCGACCTATCGCCGCGCCCTCAACATCGAGCCCAATATGTGCTGGGAATGCTATTCCTGCGTCAAGGCCTGCCCGATGAACGCCATCGATTGCCGGGGCTACGCGGATTTCGCCCCGCTGGGACATAGCGTTCGCGTACGACGCGAGGAAGAGAAGGGCACGATCTCGTGGCGGATCAAGTTCCGTGATGGGCGCGTCAAGGATTTCGTCTCGCCCATCACCACCCAGCCCTGGGGCGAGAAGATCCCGAAACTCGCCGAACTCGCCAGGCCCGGCGCCGAAGACCTGGACTCCCAGCTGCTCTGGTCCGAGCCCGATGCGCTCAACATCGACACGGGCCTGCCCGTGATTTCGAAAGACAAATTCAAGCAGGGAGTGTACTACTGATGGCATTCAAGACCGTGTACGAGGACTGCGACATCCTGATCGTCGGGGGCGGCATGGGCGGTTGCGGTGCTGCCTTCGAGGCCCGCCACTGGGGGCGCGACATGAAGATCATCGTCGCCGAGAAGGCCAACATCGACCGCAGCGGGGCCGTGGCGCAGGGCCTGTATGCCATCAACTGCTACATGGGCATGCAGTGGAACGAGAACCAGCCCGAGGACCATGTGCGCTACGCGCGTAACGACCTCATGGGCATGGTGCGTGAGGACCTCGCCTACGACATGGCGCGCCACGTGGACTCGGCGGTGCACAAGTTCGAGGAGTGGGGCCTGCCGCTCATGCGCGACCCGGAAACCGGGCACTACCAGCGCGAGGGCAAGTGGCAGATCATGATCCACGGTGAGAGCTACAAGCCGATCGTGGCCGAGGCCGCGCGCAAGTCCGTGGACCGGATCGACAACCGCATCATGGTGACCCACCTGCTGATGGACGAAAACCATCCCAACCGCGTCGGCGGCGCGATCGGCTTTAACGTCCGCACCGGGGCCCTGCACGTCTACAAGGCCAAAACGGTGATCGTCGGCGCCGGCGGCGCGTCCCACATCTTCAAGCCGCGCTCGGTCGGCGAGGGCATGGGCCGCACCTGGTACGCACCCTGGAGCAGCGCCTCGGCCTATGCGCTGCCCATCATGGCGGGCGCCAAGATGACCCAGATGGAGAACCGCATCGTGCTGTGCCGCTTCAAGGACGGCTACGGCCCGGTCGGGGCCTATTTCCTGCACCTCAAGACCTACACCCAGAATGCCTACGGCGAAGAATACGAATCGAAATGGTACGACCATACCAAGGCCATGGTCGGGGAGTATATCGATCACCATCCGACCCCGACCTGCCTGCGCAACCATGCCTTCCTGCAGGAGGTGGCGGCCGGTCGCGGTCCCATCCACATGGTGACCACCGAGGCCTTCCAGGACCCCCACAAGGAGATCGTGGGCTGGGAGAACTTCCTCGGCATGACCGTGGGTCAGGCAGTGGTCTGGGCGTCGCAGGACATCGATCCCAAGTACATCAATCCCGAGCTGACCACCTCCGAGCCCTATGTCATGGGTTCCCACGCCACCTGTTCGGGCGCCTGGGCCAGCGGGCCGGAGGACCTGTCGCCCGATGAATACTACTGGGGCTACAACCGCATGATGACGGTCGAGGGCCTGTTCGGTGCGGGCGATGCCCTCGGTGGCACGGCCCATGCGTTCTCCTCGGGTTCCTTCACCGAGGGCCGGCTCGCCGCCAAGGCCGCGGTGAAGTACATCCGCGATCATGCCAATGACCAGGTCAAGGTCTCCGACCGGCAGATCGAGGACCTCCGCAAGGCGATCTACCAGCCCCTGGAGAACTACCAGGTGGGAAGCAACGAGATCGTCGGGGGCACGGTGTCGCCGAGTTACCTGCTGCCCATCCACGGCCTGCAGCGGCTCGAAAAGATCATGGACGAGTATGTCGGTGGCATCAGCGTCAACTACATGACCAACGAGCCCCTGCTGAAGATCGGCCTGGAGAAGCTCAGGATCCTGCAGGAGGACCTGGAGCATATCGGGGCCGAGGACCTGCACCAGCTGCAGCGCGCCTGGGAGCTGAAGCACCGTGCCATCGCCTCCGAATGCGTGACCCAGCACACCCTGTTCCGCAAGGAGACGCGCTGGCCGGGCTATTACTATCGCGGCGACTACCTGAAGCTGGATGACGAGAACTGGCATGTACTGACCCTGTCCCGCCGTGACCCCGTGTCGGGGGAATGGGAAATGGAAAAGGCCCCGGTGTATCACATCGTTGACTGAGCATATGGAGAGGGATGAAAGGCGGACGGATTTCAAATCCGTCCCCTTCAGCGCATGGGAATGCATGGGCGATGCGGCCCTTGAGCAAGCCGTGGCGCAATATGAGGCACAAATGCCTTCCCTGGCGCCCGGGCAGGAGCACCCTGCCGACCGGGCCCCGTCGCAGCACCGGTTCGGCGACGCCCTCGCCGCACTCGGTATGCGCCGGCGCGGCACCTGGCTGCTGGAGAAGGCGATCGCGGCCTTCGAGCGTGCGCTCGCGGGGCGCAGCCGCGAAGCAGCACCCCTGGAATGGGCCACGACCCAGAACAGCCTGGGCTACACGCTCGGCACCCTGGCGCAACGCCATGCCGACACCGACATGCTCGAGCGCTCGATCGTCGCCTTCGAAGCCGCCCTCGAGGTGCGCAGCCTGGAGAATACCCCGCAGGACTGGGCCATCACCCAGCAAAATCTCGGCGCCGCGCTGTTTACCCTGGGCCGGCGCAAAAAGGACAAGACACTGCTGAAGCGCGCCTGCGACGCCTACAAGAACGTGCTGCAGGTGTGGACCCGGGAACGGGCTCCGCTGGACTGGGCCGCCACCATGGATCATCTGGGCACGGCGCTGCGCGCCCTTGGCGAGCACCGCAAGGGCCCCCGGACGCTTGAGCAGGCCGTTGCCGCCTATCGCAGTGCGCTTTCCCTGCGTACCCGTGAGCGCGTGCCCCAGGACTGGGCCATGACGCAGAACAATCTCGGCGCGGCGCTGCACAAGCTCGGCGAGCGCGTGGAGGATATCCGGCACCTGGAGGCCGCGATCGAGGCCTACGAAAACGCGCTCCAGGAATGGACGCGCGAGCGGGATCCGGTGATCTGGGCCATGACCCTGGCCAACCAGGCCGCAGCATGCAAGGCGCTCGCGGAGTGGTCGGGCGATGTCGATCTGGTGCGCGGGGCCCTGGCGGATTTCGCCGCGGTCGGGCAGGTGTTCCGCGAGGCCAGCCATGCCCAGTACTATGAACTGGTGGTGGAGCAGGTGGCGTTGCTGCGCAAGCTGGAGCAACGGTTGCTGCAGGCCGGGGACGCCTGAATCCTTCGCTAGCCTGCATTATTCATGAACGTCCGTAGCGAGGGTGCTGCCAGGGTGTGGCCACTGGCGCTGGCGCAAGGCGTAGGAGCCCGCTCCGCGGGCGATTCGCCCGGTGGGCCGGGCTCCTACACGCTGCGCCTGCATTCATGAATAAAGCTGCTTAGCGCCTGCCCTCGGTCACCCTGGGTTTGCCGGCCAGGTCGGTGAGGTCCCGGATATCGCGGTAGCCCGCCTCTGCGAACAGGGCTGCCACGGCCGGGCCCTGGTCATGACCATGCTCAACCAGCAGCCAGCCGCCCGGTTTCAGGCAGGTCCAGGCGCCGGGAATGATCCTGCGCAGGTCGTCGAGCCCGTCGGGACCGGACACCAGGGCGCCGCGGGGATCGAAACGGGCATCGCCCTGCGCCAGGTGCGGGTCCCGTGCGGCGATGTAGGGCGGGTTGCTCAGGATGAGGTCGAAGTACCCGGCGGGCAGGCCCGCGCACCAGTCGCCTTCCCGGAATTCCATATTGCCGATGGCCAGTGCCCGGGCATTGTCGCGCGCCACCGCCAAGGCCGCGGGGGACCGGTCCATGGCCAGCACGCGGGCCGCGGGCCGCTCGCTGGCAATGGCGAGGGCGATGGCGCCGCTGCCGGTGCCGAGGTCCGCGACGGTCGCGGGGCGGTCGGTGGGGATACGCAGCAGCGCCCGCTCCACCAGCAACTCGGTCTCCGGGCGCGGGATCAAGGTGTCCGGGGTGACCTTGAGGGCCAGGGACCAGAACTCGCGCACGCCGAGCAGATGGGCGATGGGTTCCCCCGCCAGGCGCCGGGCCAGCAGGGCCTCGAATTCCGACTCCTGCTCCGGCGTGGGAGTGCGTTCCGGCCAGGCGCGCAGGTAGCTGCGGTCCTTTCCCAGGGCGTGCGCGAGCAGCAGTTCGGCGTCCAGGCGCGGGCTGTCGCTGGTGGCGAACAGTGCCTTGGCGGCGGTGGAGAGGAGGGACTGGAGGGTGTCTGGCTGCATCGGGATTACGCTCCTGCGTGGCTCTATCCTGTTGTAGGAGCGGCCTTTGGCCGCGAACCGATGTGCCAATGGCGCTTCGCGGCCAAAGGCCGCTCCTACAGGATGGAAGACATGCTATCCACCTGGTGATGATTCCCGTGGCGCACGCCCACGGGCCGGCATTTTCCCCCGTAGGAGCGGCCTCAACCCCCCAGCGCCGCCAGCTGGTCGGCCTGGTATTCGTGGATGAGTGGCTGGATCACGGGAGCCAGGTTCCCGGCCATGATGTCCTCCAGCTTGTAGAGGGTCAGGTTGATGCGGTGATCGGTGAGCCGGCCCTGGGGAAAGTTGTAGGTGCGGATGCGTTCCGAGCGGTCGCCGCTGCCCACCAGGCTGCGGCGCGTGGCGCTCTCCTCGGCGCGGCGCTTGTCGTCTTCTGCCGTCTGCAGCCTGGCCGCCAGCAGCGACAGGGCGCGGGCGCGGTTCTTGTGCTGGGAGCGCTCGTCCTGGCACTCCACCACGATGCCGGTGGGCAGGTGGGTGATGCGGATGGCGGAATCGGTCTTGTTGACGTGCTGGCCGCCGGCGCCGGAGGCGCGGAAGGTGTCCACCTTGAGGTCCGCCGGGTTGAGCTCGATGGCCGCCGCCTCCTCGACCTCGGGCATCACCGCCACGGTGGCGGCGGAGGTGTGGATGCGGCCCTGGGACTCGGTCTCCGGCACGCGCTGTACCCGGTGGGCGCCGGATTCGAATTTCAGGGCCGCGTACACGCCCTGGCCCACGATGCGCGCGATGATCTCCTTGTAGCCGCCGTGCTCGCCCGGGCTCTCGCTCAGCACCTCCACCTGCCAGTGTTTCTGCTCGGCGAAGCGGGAGTACATGCGGAACAGGTCGCCGGCGAAGATGGCCGCCTCGTCACCGCCGGTGCCGGCGCGGATCTCCAGGAACACGTTGTGGTTGTCGCGCGGGTCGCGGGGCAGCAGGTGCTTCTGCAGGTCCTGCTCCAGTGTCTCAATCCGCTGTGTCGCGGCCTCCAGCTCCTCCTCGGCCATGGCGCGCAGCTCGGGATCCGTGTCGCGGCGCATCTCCTCCGCCGCCGCGCGGTCCTTGCCGGCCTGCTGCCAGGCCTGGAAGCACTCCACCACCGGCTGCAGCTGGGCGTATTCCTGGGACAGGCTGCGGAAGCGGTCCTGGCTGGACAGGGTTTCGGGATCGGCCAACAGGCCGCTGAGTTCCTCGACCCGTTCGACGATGGTTTCCAGTTTGCGGAGTAGGGATGCTTTCACGATGGTGGTGGTTGACCGGCTGGGCCCCTGGCGACAGGGGCGGTGTTATTCGGGGTCGGGCAGGTTCAGCAACTCGCGCGCCGCCTCGAGCAGGTCGGTGCGGCCGTCGCTGCCGGCCTGGCGCAGGTGGGTGCTGGGCTGGTGGATCAACTTGTTGGTCAGGGTGTGGGCCAGGAAATCCAGTACCTGCTGCGGGTCCTTGCCGCTGGCCAGCAGCTGGCGGGCCTTGTGCAGCACCTCGTCGCGTTGGGCCTCGGCCTGCTCGCGCAGCTGGCGGATGGTGGCGACTGCATCCCGGGAGCGCTGCCAGGCCATGAAATGGTTCACCTGGACATCGATCATCTCCTCCGCCTGGCGGGCGGCGGCCTGGCGCGATTTCAGGTTATCCTGGATGACCTCCTGCAGGTCGTCGACCGTGTACAGGAATACGTCGTCCAGCTCGCCGACCCGCCCCTCGATGTCGCGCGGCACGGCGATGTCCACCATGAAGATGGGGCGGTGCTTGCGTACCTTGAGCGCCTCCTGGACCATCGGCAGGGTGACGATGGGCGTGGTGCTGGCGGTGGAGGAGACCACGATGTCCGCTTCCGCCAGGTGGGCGGGGATCTCGTCCAGGCCGATGCCGTAGCCGTTGAACAGGGTGGCGAGGTTGTGGGCATGCTCCACGGTGCGGTTGGCGACGATCATGCGTCCCAGCCGGTGCTCGTGCAGGTGGCGGGCGGCCAGCTCCACCGTCTCCCCGGCGCCGATCAGCAGGGCCGACTGCTGCGCCAGGTCACCGAAGATCTGCCGCGCCAGGCTGACGGCGGCGAAGGCCACCGATACCGGGCTGGCGCCGATGGCGGTGTCGGTGCGCACCTGCTTGGCCACCGAGAAGGTGTGCTGGAACAACCGGCTCAGCAGGGTATCCACGCAGCCGGCCTCGGCGGCGCACTGGTAGGCGCATTTCATCTGGCCGAGGATCTGCGGCTCGCCGAGGATCATGGAGTCCAGGCCGGAGGCCACGCGCAGCATGTGGCGCACCGTATCGGCGTCCCTCAGGGTGTAGAGATAGGGGCGCAGCGTGGCCTCGTCCAGGTGGTGAAAGCGGCTCAGCCACTGGATCACCGCCTCGCCGGGGTCCTCCTCGCTGCCCACGTAGAGCTCGGTGCGGTTGCAGGTGGAGAGGATGGCCGCCTCCTGGATGCCGGGTAGCCCGGTCAGTTCGCGCAGGGCGTCCTGCACCCGCTCCGGGGCGAACACGACGCGTTCGCGGAGTTCCACCGGGGCGGTGCGATGATTGATGCCGAGCGCGATCAGGGGCATGGAGGGGCGCGATTGGAGGAGTCAACGGGAAATTTTGACGGATGGCCAGGGTGAATACAAGCCGGCCCCGGGCGCTGGCGTGGCGCGGAATGCCGCAGAATTGCGTATAGTGGTGCCAGCTTGCGCCGGCTTGGCCCTACAATGGGTCGGTGCCCCGGGCCCCCCGGGTGCGGGAATCTCCCCCGTCCACCCTGGTCTACCGGTTACAGGCCCGGCATCGAAACCACGATGGAAACGCATTCGGTAATGAAACCTGCCCTGGATATCCGCCCGCTCGCCTGCGGCCGCCACCTGTTGCCCCTCCTGCTGGCCGGGTTGCTGGCCGGGTTGCTGGCCGCCTGTGCTCTCCCCCGCGGGGGGGAGGCGCCCACGCCCGCGTCCGCCCCGCCGCTGGAGCCGGTCGTCACCGTCGCGCCGGCGCCGGCCGACACCGCCGAGCTGAGCGGGCAACTGCTGTACGACATCCTGCTGGGCGAGATCGCCGGCCAGCGCGGTGCCCTGGAGGAGGCCCTGACCCACCTGCTGGACGCAGCCAGCCAGGCACGTGATCCACGCCTGGCCGAGCGGGCCCTGCGGGTGGCGGTGTTCGCGAAGCAGCCCGAGGCGGCCCTGGAGGCCGCCCGGCGCTGGGTGGCCCTGGAGGCTGACAACCTGGAGGCACGCCAGGCCCTGGCCGCCCTGGCCCTGCGCGAGGGCGCCCATGACGAGGCGCTGGAGCAGCTGGATTACCTGCTGACCCGCGCCAGTGCCGAGGATCCGCGCAGCTTCGAGCAGCTGAGCAGCCTGCTGGCCCGCGAGGCCGACGAGGCCGCGGCCCTGGACCTGATGGGGCGGCTGGCGGCCCGCCATGCCGGCAACCCCCATGCCCAGCTGGCTCACGCCCGGCTGGCGGCCCACAACCAGGAATGGGCGCTGGCCCTGGAGGCGGTGGACCGGTCCCTGGCCCTCGATCCCGCCCTGAGTCAGGCGCACGTGCTGCGGGCGCGCATCCGGGTGCAGATGGAGGAGCCGGAGGCGGCCCTGGAGGAGCTGGCGGCGGTCCTGGCCCGACAACCGCGCGACAGCCACTTACGCCTCGCCTATGCCCGCCTGCTGGTGGAGCTGGGCCGGATGGACGCCGCCCGGGCCGAATTCCGCACCCTGGCCCGCCAGGAGCCGGACAACCCCGAGGTCCTCTACCCCCTGGCCCTGCTGGCACTGGAGGCGGATCAGCCCGACGCGGCCGAGGGCTACCTGCAGCGGCTGCTGGACCTCGGCAGTCACCAGGCGGAGGTGCACTACTACCTGGGCCAGCTGGCGGAGGCGCGGGGCGAACATGAACTGGCCCTGGACTGGTACTCGCGGGTGGAGGCGGGTGCGCAGCATTGGCAGGAGGTACAGGTGCGCATGGCCCACCTGGAGGCGCGGCTGGACCGCGTGGCGGAGGCGCGCGCCCGCTTGCAGGACCTGCGCGCCCGCGACCCCGGTGCGGCCCTGCGCCTGTTCCTCGAGGAGGGTGTGATCCTGTCCCGGGCCGGGATGCACACCGAGGCCCTGGCCCTCTACACCCGGGTGCTGCAGGTGCACCCCGACAACGATGACCTGCTCTATGCCCGCTCCCTGGTGGCGGAGCGCCTCGACCGGCTCGACATCGCCGAGGCGGACCTGCGCAGCATCCTGGAGCGCAACCCCGAGGACGCGCGGGCCCTCAACGCCCTGGGCTACACCCTGGCGGATCGCACCGACCGCTACGAGGAGGCGCTGGGCTATATCGAGCGCGCCATCGCCCAGGCACCCGACGATCCGGCGATCATCGACAGCCTCGGCTGGGTGCATTTCCGCCTCGGCAACCTGGAGCTGGCCCGCGCGCACCTGCAGCGTGCCTACGAACTGCACCCCGACGGCGAGATCGCCGCCCACCTGGGCGAGGTGCTCTGGACCATGGGCGAGCGGGACGCCGCGCGGCGCATCTGGGAAGAGGCCCAGGGCTTCGATGCCGACAACCCCGTGCTGCGCTCCACCCTGGAACGCCTGCTCCCCTGATGCGTCCCGCGTTCTGGCTTGTCCTGCTGCTGCTGAGCGCCTGCGCCAGCCGGCCGCCCCTGACCACCAGCCATCCCCCGCAATGGCCGGCCCAGGCCCGGGCCGCCCTGGACTGGCGCGACTGGGAGCTGCAGGGCCGGGTGGCCCTGCGCGTGGGCGACGAGGGCTGGCATGGAGGCCTGCACTGGCGGCAACGGGAGGCGGACTACCGCATCCGCATCAGCGGACCCTTCGGGCAGGGCGGCATCCAGCTGGAGGGTGGACCGGGTCGGGTCAGCCTGCAGCAGGGGGAGCGTGTGGCCCGCGCGCGCGACGCGGAGAGCCTGATGCAGCAGGAACTGGGCTGGAGTCTGCCGTTGAAAGGCCTGGATTACTGGGTGCGGGGCGTGCCGCGCCGCCCGGACCAGGCGCGCCTGCGCTTCGACGACCAGGGTCGCCTGCTACGGCTCGAGGAGGCCGGTTGGGTGGTGGACTACCAGGCCTATGACGCGGGCACGGTGCCGCCTCTGCCCAGCCGCATCGCCCTGGAGCACGCCGGCCTGCGCCTGCGGCTGGTGGTGGATCAGTGGCAGCGCCTGGCGCCAGGCGGGGCCACCGATGACTGAGGCCCCATCCGGGGCACCCTGGCCGGCGCCCGCCAAGCTGAACCTGTTCCTGCACATCACCGGCCGGCGCCCCGACGGCTACCACGAGCTGCAGACCCTGTTCCAGTTCCTCGACCATGGCGATGCACTGCGTTTCCATCCCGCCCCGGCGGGACGCATCGAGCGCCTGCGGCCCCTGCCCGGGGTGCCCGAGGAACAGGATCTCTGTCTGCGCGCCGCGCGTCTGCTGCAGGCCCATACCGGGGTGCGGGCCGGGGTGGTCATCGAGCTGGACAAGCGCCTGCCCCAGGGCGGTGGCCTGGGTGGCGGCAGCTCCGACGCCGCCACCGTGCTGGTGGCCCTGAACCGGATCTGGGGAACCGGGCTGGATCCGGACCAGCTGGCGGCCCTGGGGCTGCGCCTGGGCGCCGATGTGCCTGTCTTCGTTCGGGGTTTTTCCGCCTGGGCGGAGGGGGTGGGGGAGCGGCTCACCCCGGTGGACCCGCCGGAGCCCTGGTACCTGGTGGTGGTGCCGCCGGTAAGCATATCTACCGCCGCCATTTTTTCCGACCCGGAATTGACACGGGATACCCCGCCTATCACAATAGCCGACTTTCTTTCGGGCGCGGGCCACAACGACTGCGAGCCGGTGGTGCGGCGGCGCTTCCCCGCCGTGGGCGCGGTGCTGGACCTCCTGCGGGAACGGGGCCCGGCGCGCATGACGGGCACTGGCGCCTGCGTGTTCCTGCCCCTGGCCGACGCGGTGGCGGCGCACGCGCTGGATGCGGAGCTGCCGCCGGACTGGGAGCGCTTCATCGCCCGGGGCTGCAACCGTTCGCCCCTGCTGGCGCGGTTGGCGCAGGGCGCCTGAGGCGCGACGTTTACTTGGGCCGTCGCCAAGCGGTAAGGCACGGGGTTTTGATCCCCGCATACCCAGGTTCGAATCCTGGCGGCCCAGCCAAATTGGACCTAAAAACTGAATTTGCCACGGAATCACACGGAAAAACACGGACAAGATCATATGCTTGATACAAAGGCCCGCCTCACTTTCCAGGGTTGTTGTGCCCAGGCCTTACGATGAGGTTTTCTTTCCGTGTATTCCGTGTGATTCCGTGGCTGAAATGAGGTTTTTTAAGTTGCAAGCACCACGCGTGCGACGCGGGGTGCTGAAGTTGAACGACCGACACCGGGGAGAGATGTTCCGTGCCTGAATCCGATAGCCGCATGATGGTGTTCACCGGCAATGCGAATCCCCGGCTGGCGCAGGACATCGTCAATCACCTGCACCTGCAGCTGGGCAAGGCCACGGTCGACCAGTTCAGCGACGGCGAGATCTTCGTGGAGATCGAGGAGCACGTGCGTGGCAAGGACGTGTTCGTGGTGCAGCCCACCTGCTCGCCGGCCAATGACAACCTGATGGAGCTGCTGGTGATGGTGGACGCCCTGCGGCGCGCCTCCGCGGCCCGCATCACCACGGTGATACCGTATTTCGGCTACGCGCGCCAGGATCGGCGGCCGCGCTCGGCGCGTGTGCCCATCACCGCGCGCGTGGTGGCGGACATGATCTGTCGGGTGGGCGCCCACCGGGTGCTGACGGTGGACCTGCACGCCGACCAGATCCAGGGCTTCTTCGACGTGCCCGTGGACAATGTGTACGCCTCGCCGATCCTGCTGGGCGACGTGTGGCGGCAGAAGTACCCGGACCTGGTGGTGGTGTCGCCGGACGTGGGCGGCGTGGTGCGTGCCCGGGCGCTGGCCAAGCGTCTCGACGATGCCGACCTGGCCATCATCGACAAGCGCCGCCCGCGCGCCAACGTCTCGCAGGTGATGCACATCATCGGCGAGGTGGAGGACCGCACCTGCGTGCTGATCGATGACCTGGTGGATACCGCCGGTACCCTGTGCAAGGCCGCCAAGGCCCTCAAGGAGCATGGCGCCCGCCGCGTGGTGGCTTACTGCACCCACCCGGTGCTGTCGGGCCCGGCCATCGACAACATCTCGGGCTCCGAGCTGGACGAGCTGGTGGTGACCGACACCATCCCGCTGCGCCCGGCGGCCCGGGACTGCGACCGCATCCGCCAGCTGAGCATCGCGGAGATGCTCGCCGAGACCATGCGCCGGGTGCACAACGAGGAGTCCGTCAGTTCACTGTTTATGGATTGATGTCCCGCGGGACATGAGTCCAATTTGCGGCACACGCCGCCAACAAGACGCCGAACCTGGTCGCGGGTGAGGCGGTTGCTGAGGACGTTCACAGGCAGGGGGCCAGTCAGCAATTCTTTATCAGGAGAGCAACATGAGTACCGATTTTCAACTGAACGCCGAAAAGCGCGAGGACATGGGCAAGGGTGCGAGCCGCCGCCTGCGTCGCGCCGGCCGCGTCCCGGCCATCATCTATGGCCTGGACAAGGCACCCGAGGCCATTTCGCTGACCCAGAACCAGGTGCTGAAGCAACTGGAGAATGAGGCCTTCTATTCGCAGATCCTCACCGTGAACCTGGATGGAAATTCCACCCAGGCGGTGCTGCGCGATCTGCAGCGTCATCCCTACAAGGCCTACATCGTGCACATGGACCTGCAGCGCGTGGACATGAACAAACCCGTGCACGTGCACGTGCCGCTGCACTTCATCAACGAGGAAAGCTCCGTGGGCGTCAAGGCCGGCGGCATGGTCAGCCACGAAGTCATCGAAGTGGAGATCTCCTGCCTGCCGAAGCAGCTGCCCGAGTTCATCGAGGTGGACATCGCCAACCTCAATGTAGGCGAATCCATCCACCTGTCGGACCTGAAGCTGCCGGAAGGCGTCAGCCTGCTGGAACTGGCCCGTGGCGAGGATCATGACCTGGCGGTGGTGACCATCCACGCCAAGAAGGGCGGCGCTGAAGCGGCCGAGGAAGGCGGCGAGGCCGAGGAAGGCGGCGCCTAAGCAGGGCCGTGGCATCCATCCAGCTGATCGCGGGGCTCGGCAATCCGGGCCCCGAGTACGAACGAACCCGGCATAATGCCGGGTTCTGGTTTGTGGATGCCCTGGCGCGCCAGCGCGCGGACAGCCTGCGGCACGAGAACCGCTTCCACGGTGAGACGGCGCGCATCGAGCGCGACGGGCAGGAATGCCGTCTGCTCAAGCCGCTGACCTTCATGAACCGCAGCGGTCAGGCGGTGTCGGCGCTGGCGAAGTTCTACCGTATTCCCCCCGAATCCATCCTGGTGGTGCACGACGAACTGGACCTGCCGCCGGGCACGGCACGCCTGAAGAAGGGCGGCGGCCACGGCGGGCACAACGGCTTGCGTGACATTATCAGCGCCCTGGGCGGCAATGGTTTCCTGCGCCTGCGCATCGGCATCGGCCACCCGGGCCACCGCGACGACGTGGTGAACTACGTGCTGCGCAAGGCCTCGCGCGAGGACGAGGGACTGATCGAGCAATCGATCGAAGCGGCCCTGGGCATGGTGCCATTGCTGCTCGCCGGCGAGGTGGAGCGGGCCATGCATCAGCTGCATAGCGCGCGTTGATAGTGGGCATTGTTTAAGGCGTACGTGTATCTGCCGGGTTCATGCCCGGGACCGTAGGAGCGGCGCCAGCCGCGAACCATCGCGGCTGGCACCGCTCCTACCGGCGAAATCTTGCAATGATTGGGTTTAGGTACAGGGTTCAGACAGGAACAACACCATGGGTATTCAATGCGGCATCGTCGGCCTGCCCAACGTCGGCAAATCCACCCTGTTCAACGCCCTCACCAAGGCGGGCATCCAGGCCGAGAACTATCCCTTCTGCACCATCGACCCCAACGTGGGCGTGGTGGCGGTGCCCGATTCGCGCCTCGACAAGCTGGCGGAGATCGTCAAGCCGCAGAAGGTGCTGCCCACCACCATGGAGTTCGTGGACATCGCCGGCCTGGTGGCGGGTGCCTCCAAGGGCGAGGGCCTGGGCAACAAGTTCCTGGCCAATATCCGCGAGACCGATGCCATCGCTCAGGTGGTGCGCTGCTTCGAGGATGACAACGTCATCCACGTGGCCGGCCGCGTCGACCCCCTGTCCGACATCGAGGTGATCAATACCGAACTGGCGCTGGCGGACCTGGAGACGGTGGAGAAGGCCATCCTGCGTGTCGCCAAGGTGGCCAAGAGCGGCGACAAGGACGCCAAGGTGCGCCAGGCGCTGTTCGAGCGGGTGCGCGATCACCTCGATGCCGGCGGCCTGGTGCGCACCCTGGGCCTGGACGAGGAGGCGCGCAAGCTGCTGCACGAGCTGCACCTGCTCACCATCAAGCCCACCATGTACATCGCCAACGTGGCGGAGGACGGCTTCGAGAACAATCCGCGCCTGGATGCCGTGCGCGAGCGTGCCGCCGGCGAGGGCGCCCTCGTGGTGCCCGTGTGTGCCGCCATCGAGGCGGAACTCGCGGAGCTCGACGCCGAGGAGCAGGGCGCCTTCCTGGCCGAGATGGGTTTCGACGAGCCGGGGCTGAACCGGGTCATCCGCGCCGGTTACGAATTGCTCGGCCTGCAGACCTACTTCACGGCCGGGGTCAAGGAGGTCCGCGCCTGGACGGTGAAGGTCGGCGCCACCGCTCCCCAGGCCGCGGCGGTCATCCACACCGACTTCGAAAAGGGCTTCATCCGCGCCGAGGTCATCGCCTACGAGGACTTCGTTGCCTGCAGGGGCGAGCAGGGCGCCAAGGAGGCCGGCAAGCTGCGCCTGGAAGGCAAGGAGTACATCGTCCAGGACGGCGACGTGATGCACTTCCGCTTCAACGTCTGAAGCCGTACCCAACCCGGCCGGGACAGGGTGGCACCGCGCCCCTGTAGGAGCGGGCTTCGCCCGCGAACGGTCCGGCAGTTCCCGGTTCGCGGCCAGAGGCCGCTCCTACAGGGTCTGTCGCATCCTGCCAAGGTTCGCACGTACGCCTGGCTGTAGGAGGGGGCTTCGCCCGCGAACGGTCCGGCAGTTCCCGGTTCGCGGCCAGAGGCCGCTCCTACAGGGTCTGTCGCATCCTGCCAAGGTTCGCAGGCACGCCTGGCTGTAGGAGCGGGCTTCGCCCGCGAACGGCCTGGCAGTTCCCTTTTCGCGGCCAGAGGCCGCTCCTACAAGGTGTAACTTCCTTCATTCCGCCGGCAGTCCCTGCAGGATGTTCCCCCGCACCGGCGGGCTGAACACCGTGCGCTTCACCAGGTTCATCGAGAACGGTTCGCTGCGGTTCCAGGGCATGAGCGACAGGAAACGTGCCAGCGGGCAGTAGTCGAACAGCACCATGGCCGTGGTCCCGGCGATCTGGATGAAGTAGATGAAGTACAGCGGACCCCATTGTCCGGCCAGCAGCAGCGCCAGGTAGCTGACCCGCACCTGCACCGGGAAGCTGCTGGTGCTGCGCTCACGCAGCATGAAATGCACGACCTGGATCGCGTTGAGGCCGATGACGACGGCGAAGCCGTCTTCCCAGCCGAGCACGGCGGCGATGAGCAGGGCATCGGTGACGGCCCAGTAGAGCCAGCTGGTCTGTTGGATGCGGTTCATGATGATCACCTCCTTGCTGTGCGCCACACCCGCCTAGCGGGGCTTGCGGGCGTAGAAATTCACGCCGTGCACCTTCAGGTCCCGCGCCACCTTGCCCTCGGCGCTGGTGTCGCGGAAGCAATCGAAGTGCTCGGTGATGCGGCCGTCCACCAGGCCGCAGGAGGCGGCGATGTCGGCCAGTTCGTCCTCGACCATGGCGCCGGCGATGCAGGCGGCCCACAGGTCCGGGTTTTCCCGTGCATCCAGGGTCAGCTCGCGGGCCACCACCACGTCAGCCATGTACAGGCGGCCACCGGGTTTCAGGACGCGGTAGATCTCGCGGAATACCTGGCGCTTGTCCGGCGCCAGGTTCACGACGCCGTTGGAGATGACCAGGTCAACCCGTTCATCGCCCAGGGGCAGGGCCTCCATGAAGCCCGGCGCGATCTCCACCCGGTCGTCCAGGCCGGCGAGTTCGGCGGCGACGCGGGCGCAATCGCGCATGGCATCGGTCATGTCGATGCCGATGGCGCGGCCGCGCGGGCCGGTCCGCCGGGCGGCGAGCAACAGGTCGGTGCCGGCCCCGCAGGCGTGGTCCAGCACGGTCTCGCCGGGGTGGACCGCACCGATGCGCAGCGGGTTGCCGACGCCGGCGAAGCGGGCCGTGGCCTCTTCGGGCAGGGCGGCGAGTTCTTCGGCATCGTACTGCAGGTACTGGTGCGCGTAGCGGGGCCCGCGGTGGAAATGGAAATCACCCTGGGGTGCCCGCGCCACCCGGTCATAGGTGGTGCGCACGGCATCGCGCAGGTAGTCGGTATTGAATCCGATGGGGCAGGTTGCGGCCATGATGGTTCTCCTTTCGGTTAACGCTGGTGGTCGAAGCTTTGTAGGAGCGGCGCAAGCCGCGATTGCCCGAGGTCTGCATCGCGGCTTGCCGCTCCTACAGGGTCAAATACGGCCTCAGGCGGTCTGCGAGACCGGTGGCCGGCGGTTACCGCGGCCCAGGCGCGGAATGATCATGGGCACCTGGCGCCGGTACTCGGCGTATTCCGGGTGGAACTGCAGCAGGTCGCGTTCCTCGAGCCGGATGGCGATCAGGATGTAAGCCGTGGTCGCCAGCGCGAACAGCAGATGCGCGGCGGTCATGTGCGGTGTCGCCCAGAAGGCCATGAACCAGCCCACGTAGA
>OBJA01000511.1_pt1 | contig 33270 bp, 33 predicted proteins | sample 1519751 | NCBI WGS metagenome assembly OBJA01 (sample SAMEA3881238, study PRJEB22517) | soil metagenome | biome: lake sediment; feature: soda lake sediment; material: sediment, water from around vicinity | place: India | collected 2013-12-23 | depth 3 m
GCCAATGAGATGTATTCCCCAGTATCGGCTCGAGTTAATACTGAATTGCTATTTAGCACAGACTGGGACTTAAGTTCAGATAACTCGTCTGGAGTGAAGGGCCCCATCTGTTGATTGTCCTTAACCACAAAATACCGGGGAGTTATATCTGCCATTATAAACAACTCCTTATTCTATCCCCAACTAATTAATTTCCTAGCAGCGAATGCGGACAACGCAAATAGCCGGCGCTATTCATTGTATAAGAACGGTGAGCCTGAGATCTTTATAATGTATGAAATAGACACCTTCGACGCTATTCATGATTAAAAGTAACGTCCCTGATCAATTCGGTATTGCCGCGAATTTTAAAGTATAGGGCCTTTTGGCAACCGATTAAGGAGGCGATTAATCGGTCCGGAAAGGCTTGTACTCTATTGTTGAAGTTCTTCACATAGTCATTGTATAGAATTCGAGCATCTGCTATCTCATTTTCCAGTCGGCTTAAGCGTTGAAAGACGTAATGATATAGCTTGTTTGCTTTAAGGTTAGGGTAGTTTTCTGCTCGTGAAATTATCAGTTGCAAGTCTTTGCTTAATCTTTGATTCCATTCCATTTTTTCATGAATTGTCATTGATTTAAGATAGCCCTGCCTTGCAATGGTTATGGATTGAAGCAGTTCATCTTCATAGCGCATATATTCTTTGCAGACAGAAACCAGGTTTGGTATCTCATCATGGCGTTGTTTTAACAAGACGTCAATGTTGTACCAAGCCTTATCTACCCTGTGCTGGAGAGCTATGATACCGTTATAGATCGTCAATGTAGTGACTGCTAGACCAACGATTGTTAAGATGCCAAGTGTTGCTAGGATTAGGGTAAGCATTATTTATAACTCCTCAGAATCAATAGTAATCTGATTTTGATATTCTACTGGATTTCATAAAAACCTTCCACATAGAGTTATTTACTTATTCAATAATGAATAGCATCTTTAGGCGTCTACTTCATACAAACTGAAGAGCTCAGGCTCTACGTACTTATATAATCAGGCTCCAATTGTGATAAAAAATGTCATCGAATAATGCAGGATTATACTTATTTATTACGAAATTATACTTATCCTTGCTAGGGGAGGGGAATGTATTTGATGTTATTTTTGCCATTAGTTATTATAGCGGGCGTTATACTGGCTGCTATTGGATGGCTTATCTCAACTTACAATTCGATTATTGTGTTAAAAAATCAGGTGGATAACGCCTGGCATCAGATTGATGTGGAGTTAAATAGACGTTCGGATTTGATCCCACGCCTGGTCGAAACGGTCAAGGGTTATGTCAAGCATGAACATGAGACACTCACACAGGTCATTAAAGCCCGATCCGGACTTAATACCGCCCACAATCTAAAAGAGAAGAACGAAGCGGATAATACACTTACTCATGCTTTGAGATCCCTGTTTGCTGTAGCGGAAAACTATCCGGATCTCAAGGCGGATCAGAGCTTTTTATCTTTCCAACAGGAATTAACTGTAACTGAGAATCGTCTAAATATGGTTCGCCAGCAATATAACGATGCGGTATTGCGTTACAATTCAGGCATTCAAATTTTTCCCGCCAATTTAATCGTAGGTATATGGGGATTTAAGCTAAGGGAATACTTTGAGGTTGATGAATCCGCCAGAGAAGCTCCAGTCGTTAGCTTTTAACTTTCTTCCTTCAAGAAGAAAAATAAAGTATCGAGAACGACTGTTATTACACAGTCGTTTTATTATGTGAGAACGGAGAACCTGAGTTTCTTAATAGGAATGAAATAGGCACCGAGGGGCTATTCATTACGAAGAGTGGTTTTAGGTGTGAAATAGACTTTATAAGAGATAATCATAAGTGCGTCTGAATTCTGTGAGTGTGGGAATTGGTTGCCTTAAGATAGTTTCTTGTTAGGGATGAATTCGACTCTAAAATTACATGGACAATTGCTTCGATTATGAAATAAGAGGAGATAAATAAGTATGAAAAAGAAACTAGTTTTCTTGTTTGCCTTATTTACATTATTAGTAATTACTTGGTTAGGCTCGCCTACAATTTGCTATGGAGAGTTGGAAACGCAAGTATATGTCGGTCAAACGCGCCCGGGAGATTTCTTTTGGGTTACTGTTAAGTCTGAACCTAATGCGAAAGTTCACGCCAGCTTCTTAGGGAATGAGGTTGAATTAGTAACGCTCAATGGTATAAAAAGTGCTCTTATTCCCGTCTCTTACTATACAAAGCCAGGAATACACAAACTGGTTATTAGGGTTGAATCTGTAAATTTAAATGAACGAAAAGAGTTGCAGATTCGGATTTTCGATCGCGAATTCAAAGAAGATCGAATTAAAGTTCCGGAGACGACTCGGAAGAAGATTTTGACTACCAAAAACATTGACTCTGACACAATAAAGACACAGAAAGCTAGAAGAGACGCGATGAATTCCTCGGTACCATTATGGAGGGGACAGTTTATCTGGCCGGTTAAAGGTAGAGTATCCACGGATTTCGGATTGATTAGATATGTAAATGATGTGGAAAACGGTCGTCATTCCGGTTTGGATATAGCTGCTCCTACAGGTACGCCGGTAGTTGCCTCCAACAAAGGAAAGGTAGTCTTGTCTGAGATGTTAAATTGGAGTGGTTTGACTGTCATTGTTTATCATGGTCTAAATTTGTTCTCTAGTTATAGTCATCTTTCAGCAACCTCTGTTGAAGTGGGGGATGAGGTTAATAGTGGGGATGTTATAGGAAAGATCGGTGCTACGGGCTTGGCTACCGGCCCGCATTTACATTTTACCTTTAGAATTGGAGAAACGCCGGTAGACCCTTATCTCTTTCTTGAACAGCAACTTGACATTCCTTGACAAATTATTTATTTGCCTTTCCGCACTACACAAATATTTTTATATAAAATGAGAGATTAATGAATTAGCAAATCGCCTCAGTTGTTAATGAGATTAGATAAATGAGAACAGTGATAGAAAAGTGATGAATGGAGGTCCCTTAGTGTTTACCTTTGAAGAGTGTTAGCCATTGATACTTAGTATGAGACTCTAAATGCTTTTAATACTCTTATGAAAAAATTGGAGAAAATGGAGTTGTTTAATCTATGATGAAAACGCCACAAATTTTTTATTCAACAGGAAGTGACGAGCTATTTGTGTTAATCCATGGACAACAAAGTAGCAAACGAGAATGGCTTGACCCGGTTGGTTATACAAAAGGAGGACAACTGACAAATGGTCTTATGGATCGAGGAATCTCCTTTTTGGCTTTTGATCTATACGGACATGGCGATTACAAATCAGTTGATTATGACAAGGAGTACTTAGATGACGATGAATATGAAGATTTCATCAATACATCTGTGAAAACCATAGGCGAAGAGATCGTGGAGATTAAAAAGGGAAATGGTTACAGAAGAATAAGCCTCGTAACATATTCAACAGGAAGTGTGATTGGTTTACGGGTTCAAGAACTATATAATGTTTTTGATCATGTATACTTATGCGCTCCAGTCCCGCAAAAGGAGTATGATGACGAGTATTCTTTGCACAATAATCTTAGTCATGTTAATCAAAGAGTCGTTATCTTCTGTGGTAAGCAAGACGACGAAGTGCCATTAGCTGAAACTACTTGGTTTTATGAGACTGTTTCGACCGAAGATAAGAAGATTTTCACTTACGAAAGTGGTCATAGTCTTCCAGAAGAGTGGGTAAGTGACTTCTTGTCTTTGCTTGCTTTTTAACACGAGATGAGACGCTTCTTCCGGAACGAATCCAAACGTATTGGTTGTAAGTTCTCTAAAAAATGCCAGTGATTTGCGAGGAATTTAAGCTAATATATAAAAAACTCCCTCACGTTAAATAGTGAGGGAGTTCGCAGTTAACGTTTGATTTTAGTAACGGCTTTTCTTGGAAGAGAAGCAGTCGCGGCAATAAACAGGGCGCTCGCCGCTGGGTTGGAAAGGAACTTGGGTCTCGGTACCGCATTCTGCGCAAACAGCAGAGAACATTTCGCGTTGACCGCCACCAAAACCGCCACGTGAGCGATTTCCGCCACCGCTTTGTTTGCGGGCGGCGCGACATGATGGGCAGCGTCCGGGTTCATTGGTGAAACCCTTCTCGGCATAAAACTCTTGTTCAGACGCGGTGAACTCGAAGTCACTTCCACAATCACGGCAGGATAAAGTCTTGTCTTGGTACATTAAAAAACCTCCTCAAATGTTTTGCTCGGTACGGTTAGGGATACAACTCTTATTTCTCCCTGACCGTGAAGCATACTTGAGAAGGGATAAATAATTGTCTCGCTTAACCAATTCCTCGCTAATCGTATTTTATCACTTGCAATGCACTATGTAAAGATAAAAAGTTATCGGTAAATCTAGTAATTGAGGTAAAACGTGGTAATTAAGTAGTACTGTGATAAATGTGCCGACAGAACTGGCGCTTTTATCATGATTAGGCCATACGATAATATAGACGTACAACCCAAAACTGATTGGGAGGGAATAAAGATGGGAAAACACAGAAAACGTAAGAGATACTGCTTCGAGGATTTTATGCCTTATCTGATTTTTTTAATCCTAATACTTCTAATATTGAGCACTCAATGCACTGGAGGAGTAGCTTTATAAATTAGACTATGTTAGCCCTCTATTACGAGGGCTTCCTTAATGATCAATCTTTTTTATTGGTATCAATTGTGTATTAACAATTGATATAGATTAGACATAAGTGGACACTAGCAGGCTGTTTTTGATATAATTTATCATGCAAGAACGAAGAGCGGTTCATTGATTATTGCCTAAAAATAAAAATAAAGCGCGCCTTCCTAAAGGAGCCAGCTGCGCTTTGTATTTTGGAATGAAACATTAATCATGAAAACGATACTTCAAACAGGTGTTAGTAGCAGATAGAGAAGAGAACTCGAACTCTCACATTTTATGAGGCTCTTCATAATCGACTCCAAAAGTATCCACTGTTATTGTTTTAATGCGTTGATCTTCCAGAGGTTTATCACGAAAGTCTCGTTTTGTATTCACGATCCGATCTGCTTCTTCAATTCCTTCGATGACTTTACCAAATCCAGCATATTGTCCATCAAGATGAGGAGCAGCGTCGACCATAATGAAAAACTGGGAGCCCGCTGAATTTGGGTTGGCAGAGCGAGCCATTGAGATCACGCCCCGATCATGGTGAAGATCATTTTGGTGACCGTTGGTAGAGAATTCTCCCCGTATGGAGTAGCCGGGATTTCCCGTACCGGTACTTTGGGGACAACCACCTTGAATCATAAACCCCGGAATTATTCGGTGGAATATGAGTCCATCATAGTATCCTTGTTTTGCCAGCGAAATAAAGTTATTGACTGTATTAGGAGCAGTATCAGGAGATAATTCGATACGAATAGAGTTTCCATTCTCCATAGTTATGGTGGCGACCGGATTTTGCTTCATGGAATCGACTCCTTTCAGGAATATATTGCTTCTCACATCCCTAGTTTTGCTGAAAAATATACGTACGCAAAATCCGGGGAGCAAATTATGAAGCTGTTAAATTATATCATTCCTTTAATTTAAGTAAAAGAATAAAAATAGCACTTTTGGTAGGATAAAAGAAGGAGGGTTAATCATAGAGACTATTGACTTGCATGGATATAACCGCAATGATGTTGAAGCGAGGTTAATCAATGCCTTGCAAAGCGCTGTAAACCATAACGAACGAGTTGTTCGAATTATTCATGGGCAGGGGAAACATAGTGATGTTTTTCCAGTAATTAAGTCATTTGTCCGCAGTTGGCTTGAGGTATCCCTATTCGCTTTGGAACATGTGGAAACGGTTTTCAGAGGTGAAGACGGCTCTCCATATACAACTCCTAATGCCGGTGAAACCGTGTTAATACTTAGGGGAATAGCTGATATTAATCACCAAATTCAAGAGCTGAGTTGGGATGAAGAAGAAAAGGCTCAAGCTCGAAAAAATGCTAAAGGAATGCGGGCGCAGCGTCTTAGGAAAGCCAGAAGGAGAGGGCCAAAATGATGAGGTGCATAAAAGCATCGTTAATGTAAATATTGGATTAAATATTGATAGATTTAGTAAATATACAGCATGTTATGGTAAAATACTACTCGGTTACACAGCAAAGGTAATTTTTCAGATAAATCTATTATACCCATCCTTATTATTCTACTTTGCTAAAAAGTTAAAATAGGAGAGCCAATGTCGCAAGGTATTTGCCATGGCTGAAAGGGGAGGATGCCAGATGGATAATTTACAAGCAATATTTATTGTACTGGGGAATCCCGACCGATTGGAGAAAGTCTTAAACATCTTAGTCGAAAGCGAGATTAGAGGAGCTACGATCATGGAAACGATGGGGATGGGACAGGTTCTTGGCGGTAATATTCCGGTCATTGGTAGCCTACGTGCAATCCTCTCCCAACAACATCATCATAATCAAACCATCTTCGCCATCTCAAAATATCCAGAGAAGATAGATCTGGCTATGAAGAGAATTTCAGAGGAGTTCGACGATTTTCAGGATCCTTGCTCAGGGATGATATTTGTTGTACCAGTAATTAAAGCAATTGGATTTGGACGAAAAGATTGTATTGAGAGCTTTGAAGAATAAACATCCTATGTATCTGTAATCGAATCTGGAGGTCTTATAAATGCATGGAGGAGCACCTGTAGATCCATCAATATTTCTAATTAATGTTGCTGTTATTCTTATCTTTACAAAGATAGGCGGTATGGTCAGTAAACGCTTTGGCGTCCCATCCGTATTAGGCCAAGTGTTGATTGGAGTTATTTTAGGCCCGTCTATTCTGGGTATATTAAGACCTGATATTTTCCTCGATGAGGTTGGGCAGATCGGTGTCATCTTCCTCATGTTCCTAGCTGGTCTTGATACTGAAGTTGAAAGCATGAAATCCATTGGCAAACAGTCGTTATCTATAGCGGCAGGCGGAGTTGTTTTTCCGCTATTCATTGGAACTGCGGTGGCATACTTATTTAAACATGACTTCCGTATCGCGCTTTTTGTTGGGACTATTCTTACCGCTACCAGCGTAAGTATTACTGTACAAACCCTGTTGGAGATGGGAAAACTCCGCTCTGTTGAAGGGAACGCCATACTAACAGCGGCTGTTATCGATGATATCATAGGTATCTTGATCCTCGCCATGGTCGTAGGTGTAGGCTCTAATATGAGCCTGCTGCAGTTGGCTGGAATGATTCTATTGTTTTTTGTAAGCATTTTTGTATTTGGTCGGTTTATCTTTCCTTTGCTCATTGATTTGCATTCAAAATATGACATTAGAGAAGGCAGGGTGACATTGGCTATTGCCTGTTGTCTGTTATTTGCTTGGCTGGCGGATAAGATGGGAGTAGCAACGATCATCGGTGCGTATATAATGGGTATGTTTGTGGGTCAGACTAAGATAAAGAAACTTGCTACCGAGAGAATATCTGTGATTGCATACACTTTTTTTATTCCTATCTTCTTTATTAGTATAGGAGCCGGAGCTGATCTACATGAAATCAATATCTCTTCAATGTTTTTTGTCATCGCTATCGTGTTGACGGCCATTCTTACTAAGATCTTTGGAAGTGTGGTTGGAGCGCTTCTTGGGAAGTTCTCTCTCCGTAGCGCTTATCGGGTGGGTGTGGGTATGATTGCCCGAGGTGAGGTTGCGCTAATCATTACATCACTTGGGTTGCGCAAAGGAATCATTGATAATGATGTGTTCTCCAGTACACTCGTATTAGTTTTGGTTACAACTATACTTACACCGATTCTACTTTCAACGGCATTTAAAGAACCAGCGAAAGAAAGAGTTGAAGCTTGAAGCAGAAGAATTATAAGATGTAAGATTAGAATAAAGTATAGATAAGCAAGAGACGCAGTAGCGGCTCTTGCTTTTTACTTGTGCTATGTATAACGCGTAGGTTACGAACATGGAGGACAGATTGTTTGGTTCCAGTTCGGGTCAGTGTTATCTCCTTGACTGGTTGCCTGAATAACTTGGCCTGTTTGGAGATTGCGGACAAAAATGTTTCTTGGGCGAGTCGGTTCAAATGGTGATGTTCCCGGGACAGCTGAAGCAGAGTATATGATCCATTCGGGAAATGAGCTCCAATCCGCTATAGGGTAATAACCGTCGGTCAGCTGTTGAATAATGGCTCCTTGTGGAGATGCGATTCTTATCTGGCCAAGACCATTTTGATCAATTAGCGTTGTATAGACCAAACGGGAAGAATCTGGTGACCAGCCTCCTAGGTAGCTGAGATCGCGAACCTGATCGTCGATTCTAAATTCGAAACCAGGAAGGCGAAGCAGAGTGTTTAGTTGGATATCATATACCCAAACGCCAGCGGTAATAGCAAATGCCGACCCTCGAAAGAGAAACGTAGCGATATACCTTCCGTTTGGAGCGATACGGAGTTCGGAGGCAGGAACTATCGGGTCTTCAAAGATACGGAAATTTTCACCTGTAATGTCAACTGCAGCCAACACTGTATAGTTTAAGTCTTGAACAGTTGTATAACCTGCTAAGCGTTGGTCGCCAGGAAACCAAGCCGGGTTAAATAGCCTGTCGGAGACTAAACGGGCAGCGCCAGTAAGATCCAGAATAAAGGTTCCATTCTCATTAGAATATGCGATACGTGTACTATCGTTAGACCAAGAAAAACCAGTGACATCAGAGATTAAGCGACGGATTCCTTGGCCACATGCATCAGAGATGTATAACGTTCTTCCTGCCAAGAAGGCTATTCGTTCCCCATTCGGACTCCATTTTGGCAGTGTTATTGGTTGTTCTGGTACTTCTGTTGCCTGAGTTAATCTAAGTGGGTTTACTCCATTGGGATGACTTCGCCAAACCTCTGTACGGTTAGAACGATCTGAAATAAAGACAACGCAACCAGGTGGAGTAAGAACAGGTGGAGGCGGAGGAGGAGTTAATATAGGTATTTGAATTCGTTGACCAGGATATATGAGATTTGGATTAATGCCTGGATTAAGTCGTATGAGGGTTTCAACAGTGAAGCCAAAACGTTGAGCAATCCTAAATAATGTGTCTCCCGGTTGAACCACATAAACTGTTGTTTCTGGCGACGGCGGAGGAGGAGCGGCTCTGGGAATGTTGATTCTTTGTCCCACATTGATCCGGTTAGGATCTGTGATCTGTGGATTTGCCATTATTAATCGCTCCAAAGTAACACCGAATCGCTGTGCAATAGTAAAAAGGGTGTCTCCTGGCTGAACGATATAGATTTCGGGAGCGGGAGTCATTGGGGCAGTAGGAATGGTAATTCGTTGCCCTACGATTATTACATTTGGGTCTGTGATCTGGTGGTTTGCCGCTAGAAGTTGTGATAGAGATACTCCGAAACGCTCTGCGATACCAGATAACGTATCACCAGGTTGGACCATATAGATCATTTGTTCACCTCATCTCGTCAATATTTGATTTAAGCGCAATTTGACCATCAATTGCCTTATAGTGTATGTAGGCTAATGTCAAGTGTTTACCTTTGATGATGCCTTTTATGAACAATGGAGGATAAAAAGACAGCTTCACCGAATATAGATTAAGCAAAAAAAGATTGGAGTTCGGTGAACAATGGTGATTGGATCAATTTTAGATTGTATTGGTAATACACCGATGGTCTCATTAGAGAAAATTACAGGCGCTTCTATCTATGCTAAAGCAGAGTTTTTAAACCCAGGTGGTAGTGTTAAGGATAGGATCGCCAAGTTTATGTTAGATGAGGCGGAGCGACGGGGTGAACTACACTCGGGCATGCGAATCGTTGAGCCGACATCAGGAAATACAGGAATTGGTCTGGCGTTGGCAGGGAGACTAAAAGGCTATCAGGTTACAATTGTAATGCCTGAAAATATGAGTGAAGAACGAAAGAAAATAATCGCGGCGTTCGGTGCCGAACTTGTTCTTACTCCTGCTGAAGAAAGCGTGGAAGGAGCCCTCAAAAAGGTTCAGGAGATAAAAGAAGGTAATCCCGATATCTTTGTTCCACAACAGTTCGAGAACCCGGATAATCCCGAGGTTCACTATCGGACTACAGGTCCGGAGATTTGGAAGGCTTTAGATAGTTCGGTTGGCATAGTCGATCTTTTTGTATCTGGACTCGGGAGTGGAGGAACATTGGCTGGAGTTGGCCGCTATTTGCAGGAGAAGAATCCAAAGATTAAAATTGTAGCGGTTGAGCCCAAAAATGTTTCAGCGCTATTAGGCCATGAACCTGGCCTTCATACAATCCAAGGTATAGGTGACGGATTTATTCCTGCGGTCCTAAACCCGAATATGGTCGATGAAGTTGTGGAAGTATCCGATGAAGACGCTATTAATACGGCTCGTCGATTAGCGAAGGAGTCTGGTTTATTGGTTGGAACCTCAGCCGGTGCTAATGTCTGGGCAGCAATGGAGATGGCAAAAAAATTCGGAGGCAAAAAAGTGATCGCAACCATTCTGCCGGATAGGGCTGAGCGGTATTTTAGCACTGCTTTGATATGAAGTCTACTTATGGATTTACGAATAACTCTTACTTCTTGCGTTTATAACAAAATTTCTAAAGCGACTGGAGAAGGAAGATGAAAGCATGGCATCAAAGGAACTTGCTGGACCCTGAATTTCCTTTTGACTTATTCATCAGCGAGAACACACAGTTTCCTCCACATTGGCACGGAGAGTTGGAGATAGTCTACCTCTTAGAAGGACAAGTTCAGGTGAGTCTCAACAGTGAGATCTATCACTTAAAACCTAAAGATATCTTATTAATCGGCGTGGGAGATGTCCATTCTTTCCTGACACCTATGGAAAAATGCCGAATGATCATTGTGCAGTTCGGTTTATCTATTCTTGAGTATTCTTCCGTATCTTTTTGCGAAAAACGTTTTATGAGTCCATTGTTGGACTGCTCTCTAAGCGTTCGTAACAAACTACTTCAAGAGGTGCATAATTCCGTCGAAACTGAGATTTTAGGAATGGCCAAGGAGTATGAAGAAAAAGCTCAAGCTTACAAAATGGCATTGAAGGCTCGATTATTCCAACTAATGGTGATCATCTTGCGCGGAGTGCCAATGGAGAAGTACTCCGACCAAGAGAGAAATAACAGATTAAATCGTTTGGACCGTTTGGAGAAAGTCTTTCAATATGTCGAGGGGCACTTGGATGAGACTATTCGAATTAGTGAGGTGGCTCAGGTAGCGAATTTTAGCATCTTTCATTTTACCCGCTTTTTTAAGGCGTCGACTGGAATGACTTTTGGCGAGTATGTTAATAGCTACCGGATCCAACAGGCGGAATGGTACTTAACAAGTACAGAGGATTCTATAACTGAAATTGCATTTAAAGTAGGATTTAATAGTATTCAAACCTTTGATCGGGTTTTCAAAAATTACAAAGGATGTTCACCTAAAGAGTTTCGGAGAGCAATATTTGCTAAGTAATAGGCAATTCCCGGCAAGTTGAGCCGGGATATTTCATGTATTATATCTTGTATATGAAATTACATTTAAATTGCAAAGGAGGACGCCGTCATGCAACTAATGGGCGACGTATTAACTGTTTTAGGTTCCAGGCTTGGAATCGCATGGGATCCTGTAAATAGGGGAGCATATTTGGTACGACACGGTTTACATCCAGGTATTCCCATGGAGATTCGAGCAGGTGTAACAGTTGGAGATGAGACAAAGGTGTTACCCCTGACGCGGGAAGGCGATACTTTTGAGTTCTTAGATCAGGGAATGACCGCTACCACAATGACTCTTGGAGGTATTGACCCTAAATGGGCTTTGCATCTCAAGCTGACAATACGCATACCTTTCCGACCGAGAGATCCTTGGTTTAGTACTACTCCTGCTATATTCTTCGAGCTAGAGGTCGAGCGATTGGCGTCGAATTACCGTTGGACCCCGCAAGTCTCTGACGAAGCAAAAGTCAAGGTATTTTTGGAGATTGCCGGAGAGACTTTTAGTTTCGGTTCCAATGACTCCGATCTTTGGGTGAAATATCCTTCACAATATTATAGACCAATCACTGTTGATATGGAATCATGGTCACCGCAAGACATCTTCACTACTCATTCGGTGGCTTGCCAAGATAAATTAGTAGCTATTGAGGGTATTTGGAATAATTCTCGCTTGGAGAAGGAGTTTAGTCTTAAGCGAGGAATGAAGGGCGACAAACTTGCTTTTGTGTGGTGCGCTTTTGATGAACCAGTACTTGAAGTCCTTGGTAACAAATGCCCATTTAAGTATACGAAGCAGTTCAACGATATGGATGAGTTAGTCAACTGGGCACGGAAAAATACACATACAGTAGTGGAAAACTCGAAAAAAATAGATGCTTTATTGGTAGGAGGCGGATTGGGAGCCTCAACTGATCATCTTCTTGCTCAGACACTGCATGCTTGGTTAATTAATACGTGGTATGTGGTGAGACCTGATGGGCAAGATTGGTTCAGCGTCTGGGAAGGAAGCTGTTATTTCCATTCAACGGTCGATGTTGAGTATACACAAAGTCCGTTTTATTTAAGTGTTTGGCCGGAACTGTTGGAGTTAGAGTTATATCAGTGGCCGCTGTTTGCTAAAGATGGAACGGAATGTTTAGGTGAACATGGCAAAGGAACATCATATCTCTCTCATGACGTTGGTCAATTTGCAGAGGCTAATCGACAGTGCTATCCCCATGAAATGGAAGTAGAGGAGAATGCTAATTATTTATTAATGGCGTATTCCCATTGGCGGCGAACTGGAAAAGATGCGGTATTGCTGGCGCAACATGGGGTTATCAAGGAACTCATGGACTTTATTTTGGCCTGCGATACCACTGGAAATGGTATTCCGGACAAAGGGTGCGCTAATACCATTGACGACGCGTCTCCAGCTGTACAGTACGGTTCTGAACAAGTATATCTTGGGGTAAAAGCAATGGCAGCAGTTCAGGTCGGTCGGATCATGCTAGAGTATGCTGGTGAGCGGAGTACCGAAAAATATCTAGTATTTGTTGAACAAGCGAAAAAGACAGTTGAAGAAGAGGGTTGGGATAAGGAGCATTATGTTGTTACACTAACCCAAACCCTGGATGGAATCACTAATCCCTGGTCAGGTATTAAGATGCATGGTGAACTGGAAGGATGGGACGCATACCACATATATACTTCAAACGGATTAGCCTTGTTGGATATGGTAGGATATGATACTGGAATCTGTGAGGAACGTTTACGTACGGATCTACGTACCGCGACCGCCGCCACTCTTGGAAAATATGGTTGCCGTCATACCAGTTTTGTCAGTGCTAAACATGTTGATCTCAGTGTTCCAGGACTTGCGGGTAACGCTCCTCAAGTCGGTTGGGTCTCCATGAACATGCTACGTGATATCGCTGCTGCTTATCGTGGAGTTGATCTGTTCAGCCTGGCGGAACGGTATTGGGATTGGCAGTGTGTGACCAATACTCAAGTGGTATCATCTTTCTTTGAAACATTCTATGGTAATAATCTCCATTTTTACCCAAGAGGCATCGCTATATTTGGCTATCTGGAAGCCTCGGTTGGTTTTCGTTATGATGCGGTCTCTGAGACGCGAACATTTGCTCCAATCAGAGGTGACTTAGCCGTGCCGTTGTTGTGTTTTGCCGATTGGGAGCATGGTACGGCTCCTATTGTTGTTACGCAGATCAATGAGGGGAAAATCTCATATTTTATCAGTGGAATGGTTAAGTAATTGGGATATTTAAGAGAGTGGTATAGAGTGTTATCATCTATAAAATATTAAAACTAAAATATATACTAGCTAAAACAGTATAATTTAAACCTTTGATAAGCTGGGAAATAAGAACAGCAGTGATGAGGCTGTCCATAAAAGGCAGCCTCTTTTCTATACATAAATGGAGAGATATCCTCAGTAATCCACCCATAATACCTCTTAAAGTGAGGATAAATGACTGATTTTGGATGGAATACAAACCTAAAGTAGCGGTTGAAAAATTGCACTCAACCTTTTGGACGGCTTCGTTTTAAACATTTAGGATCAAACAGCCGATAGTTTAGGAAGAAGATGACTCGTGAGGAAGTATTAATAATCTATGGGCAAAATTTGGCGAGAGGAGCGTTAAATGATGCACAAACAATTTGTTCGCGCTAGTAAAGACGGTTTAGAACTTTTTTTTCAGGAATGGAGACCAGAGGGTCAGATGCGAGCAGTCGTAGGATTGGTACATGGATTAGGCGAACACAGTGGTCGTTACCTCCATTTTGCTGATTATCTGAACAATGCTGGATATGGTTTAGTTGCGATTGATCTAAGGGGACACGGACATTCAGACGGACGCCGTGGGCATACCCCATCCTATGAAGCTTTTATGGATGACTTAGGTCTGTTGAACAGAACGATTGAGGAACGTTTTCCGGGTGATTCGATCTTCATTTATGGACATAGCATGGGAGGTAATCTAGCTCTTAATTATGTGTTACGACGCCAGCCTTCAATAAAAGGAGTAGTAGTCACAGGTCCATGGCTGAAATTGGCCTTTGAGCCACCTACTGTCCAAAAGCTATTGGCGAAAGGAGTCGGTGCTATTTGGCCGGGATTCACTCAGAAAAACCAGTTAGATCCTTCGCAATTGTCACACGAACCACATATAGGAGATACATCCGATAAAGATACGTTAGCACATAATCTGATCTCCGCTCGACTTTTTACAGTTATTCATCAGGCGGGTGAATGGGCTTTGGTACATGCCGCAGAGTTTTTGCCCCCACTATTGTTGATGCATGGTTCCGAGGATACAGTTACGTCATCTCAAGCCAGCCAAATATTTGCTGGTAAAGTGCACAGTTGTGAGATGAAAATATGGGATGGCTTATACCATGAACTGCATAACGAACCGGAATATAAGGAGGTCTTTGAGACAACAGTTGTGTGGATGAACAAGCTCGTTAAACTTTAATAATAAACTTAAGAGGGGGAGGTTGATAGATATGAGCAAGAAGTATATTTTAGCCATTGACCAGGGAACAACCGGCACGACGATGATGTTGATTGACCGCAGAGGAAATATATTACATAAATACTACCATCAGTTTCGGCAGATGTATCCTAAACCAGGTTGGGTTGAACACGACCCGGAGCTTATTTGGGAGACTGTGCTTGAAGGGTTTGCACAATTAAGGAGGCTCGCTTGGGTAGAATTTAATGAGATTGATTCTATCGGTATCACTAATCAGCGAGAAACCATCCTTCTTTGGGAACGTTCGACTGGCTGTCCTGTTTACCCGGCGATTGTTTGGCAGTGTCGTCGTACTTCAGAACGTTGCGCCAATTTGATCAATGAAGGATATGATCCGACTGTTCAGGCAAAGACTGGACTGAGAATTGACCCATACTTTTCTGCCACAAAACTTGAGTGGATGCTGCAGAATATTCCTGATACCCTTAAGCTTGCCCAAAAAGACGATTTAGTCTGTGGAACCATAGATTCTTGGCTTATCTGGAAGCTGACCGGTGGACGTACTCATGCTACCGACTATTCTAATGCCTGTCGTACTATGCTCTTTAATATTCATGAATTGCGCTGGGATGATGAATTATTGGAGTGTTTCGGGGTTCCAGCCTCTTTACTCCCACAAGTGCGTCCTTCCGGCGGTCATTTTGGTGATACAGACCCAAGTATTACAGGTACTCCAATACCAATAACAGGTGTGTTGGGTGATCAGCAAGCAGCCCTCTTTGGACAGGGATGCCTTAATGAAGGAATGCTAAAAAACACTTATGGTACTGGGTGCTTTCTCCTGATGAACACAGGTGACCAACCCTATCCTCCAGATAAAGGACTTTTATCGACTGTGGCATGGGTTATGAATGGAAAGGCAACTTATGCTTTGGAAGGCAGCGTCTTCATGGGAGGGGCCATTATGCAATGGCTTCGTGACGAGTTGGGACTATTAAAGGACGCTGCTGAATCTGAGGCCTTAGCTGAATCCATAAGTGATAACGGTGGAGTTTATCTGGTTCCGGCTTTTACCGGTCTTGGTGCGCCTCATTGGGATTCTTATGCTCGGGGTCTAATTATTGGATTAACTAGGGGAGTAAACCGCGCCTATATTGCTAGGGCTGCGTTAGAAGGAATCGCTTATCAGGTGGGAGAGGTAATTGAAGCAATGGCGGAGATCACTAACGCCAAACCATCGGCGTTGCGTGTGGATGGCGGAGCGGCTGCAAATAACTTTCTCTTGCAATTTCAGGCTGATGTATGCGGCATTTCAATTGAACGAAATAGTTCGTTGGAGTTGACAGGGATGGGAGCAGCCTTTATAGCCGGTTTGTCATCAGGTTTTTGGTCTAAATCAGATGAGTTATGTGGCTTGGTGACTTTGGAACGGACGTTCTCTCCACAAATGTGTGAAAAGGCGAAGAACCGGTTTTGGCGCGGATGGCACCGGGCGATGGAACGAACTAAAGGGTGGGCTCAGGAGTAAGTGAACTTATGAAAGGGGCGTACCGATGGTCACTTGGGATATTATTATCATCGGCGGTGGAATAATTGGCGCTGCACTGGCCCGGGAATTGTCCAAGTACGATCTGAGCCTGCTTTTACTTGAGAAAGAGGAGGATCTTTCATGGGGAACTTCTAAAGCCAACAGCGGAATCATCCATTCTGGTCTGCATGACCATCCAGGAAGCTTGAAAGCGAAGTTTTGTGTGGAAGGTAATCGTCTTTATCCCGCACTTGCTCAAGAGCTTCATGTTCTTTATGTAAATAACGGTGCATTAGTGGTCGCGCATGGATCAGAAGAGATGGCTAGGCTTCAGAGACTTCATGAGCAAGGACTAAACAATGGGGTAACCGGGTTAAGAATGCTCAACAGGGAAAGCTTATTGAGCATAGAACCTAATCTCTCTCCAGAGATGTCTGGAGCGCTTTTGGCATCTACTGGAGGAATTGTAGTTCCTTTTGATCTGGTGTACGCGCTGGCCGAAAATGCACAAGAAAACGGAGTTGTGATCTTAACAATGACAGAAGTTCAAGGTATTCGCCCAGAAACCGAAGGAGTTCTCGTTAAAACGAACCGCGGGGTATATTATACACGGTATGTGGTGAATACAGCTGGTGTGTATGCTGGGAAGATTGCTGAGCTTTTTGGGGATGATTCCATCATCATAGAGCCGCGAAAAGGAGAAGAGTATTTATTAGATCGACGGCTTCACGGACTCGTAACGCGCACAGTCTTTCCATTACCAACTGAGATCTCCAAAGGAATACTTGTTATTCCAACAGTAGACGGGAATATCATGATTGGTCCAACAGCGTATCCTGCAGTCTGTCTAGAAGACACGAGTACACATATTTCTAGTTGGGATGAGGTCTATAAAAGTGTTCATAAGCTTGTTCCGTCTCTGAATCCTGCGGATATAATTACTTCTTTTGCCGGACTTCGAGCCATATCCTCAAACGACGACTTTATCATTGGCGTTTCCCCGAAGTCCCGTCGTGTTTTCCACGCCGCTGGAATAAGCTCTCCAGGGCTTACGGCAGCTCCGGCTATTGCCATTTATTTATCCGAGCTTTTACAGGAAGAGGGATTGTCACTTATTCGCCGCCGACATTATAATCCTATTCGTAGAGTTGTTCGTCTAAGGGAACTTCCCGAAGAAGAACAGGATGCGTTGATGAGACGTGATCCTGAGTATGCACAGATAGTCTGCCGCTGTGAGTCGGTGTCGCGCGGAGAGATTAGGGATGCAATCCGTAGAGGAGCAACGACTGTTGATGGGGTTAAGTTAAGAACGCGATGTGGTATGGGTAGGTGCCAGGGAGGATTCTGTACTCCAAAGATCATCCAGATCTTAAGTGAAGAGTTGAACGTACCACCAGAGTCAATAAGAAAGATGGGTCCAGGAAGTGAACTATTAAAAGGTAGAATACGTTAGCGATCAAATAAATATTCAACCAAACTAGCAATTCAGGCTCCCACGAGGAGGAGATGTGATGAAGACAATCCCGATCAGCCTGGCGGTCATTGGGGCGGGACCCGCAGGAATGGCGGCTGCTTTGGCTGCAGCTAAGGAAGGAATCGAGAGGATTGTATTGATTGACCGTATGGAAGAGCCTGGCGGAATTCTCCAACAATGTATTCATAATGGGTTTGGCCTTCGCTACTTCAAAGAGGAGTTGACAGGACCTGAATATGCCCAGCGCTTTATCGAGCAGGCCAGAGTCACGTCCTCAATTTCACTAAAGACTCAAACCATGGTAGTGGGGCTGACACAAAAACGGCTGGTAACAACCATTCATCCAGATGAAGGAATAGTTAAATATCAAGCGGACGCTGTTGTTCTCGCTATGGGATGCAGAGAAAGATCAAGGGGTGCTATAAACATCCCGGGAACAAGACCGGCCGGAATTTATACGGCAGGGACTGTTCAGCGACTTATGAACATTGAAGGATTGCGTCCCGGTTGTAAAGCGGTTATACTCGGCTCAGGAGATATTGGGTTAATAATGGCGCGCCGATTAACATTGGAAGGGATAAAAGTTCCGGCGGTTTTAGAGTTGATGCCGTATTCCAATGGTCTAAAGAGGAATATCGTCCAATGTTTGGATGATTTCGATATTCCTTTGCTATTAAGGCATACTGTCATTGAAGTTCAGGGAGAAAGGCGGGTATCTGGAGTCATAGCGGCACCAGTAGACGATACACATAAGCCGATTCTTAACCAATCCTTTCATATTGATTGTGATACGCTACTCTTATCAGTTGGGTTAATACCAGAAAATGAGCTGTCAATAATGGCTGGAGTGGAGATAGATCAGCAGACGGGCGGACCTATTTTAGATTCATATTACCAAACGACAGTTCCAGGAATATTTGCTTGTGGTAACGTGGCGCATGTCCATGACTTAGTGGATGATGTAAGTGAAGAAAGCCGTGTTGCAGGAGAAGCAGCAGCTAAATTTCTGCTTACGTTATACAGTTCGACCGGAAGAAATGAAAGCGAATGATGGAGGTTTAAAAGTGAGTTTGGCAGCGGGGAGTGAATCATAATGGAATTGACCTGTATCGTTTGTCCCTTGGGTTGCAAGATTCGAATCGAAGAGGAGAATAAAGTGATTCGGATAGAAGGTAATGGATGCAAAAGGGGAGAGAATTACGCCTGGGAAGAGATGACGGACCCAAGACGAGTCCTTACAGCAGTTGTAACAGTCCATGATAGTAGTCGCATGCTTTCGGTAAAGACTACAAAGCCAATAAAGAAGGAACATATTATTTCTGCGATGGAGGAGATAAAAGAGATAATTGTTCGGAAGCCCATAAAGATTGGGCAAATAATATGCTCAGATTTGGCTGGAACCGGGGTGGCTCTGGTGTCAACAAAAGAACTGGAATAAAGAGGAGGAATCTTTGTTACAGTGGTGAACAGTGACAAAGGATATTTAACCGGCTGAGAGGAGAATGATTTATGCAGGTGCTTGTATTATACTATTCCAGGAGCGGTCGTACTAAAGCATTAGCTGAAGAGGTGTTAAAGGGAGTACAGAAAGTGGATGGCGTCAACGGAACATTAAAGTCAGTAGATGAAGTTACACCTGAGGACTTCACTAATAGTGACGGTATTATCGCAGGTTCACCCGTTTACTTTGGGACCATGGCTGCAGAACTAAAGTCGGTCTTTGACCGGTTTGTTGGCGTAAGGAAGAAGATGGAGAACAAAGTGGGAGCGGCCTTCGCTACCTCGGGTCATCCAAATGGTGGAAAGGAAACTACAATCTTCTCAATTATACAGGCCTTTCTCATTTACGGCATGATCATAGTGGGAGATCCTATGAAAGCCAGTGGTCACTATGGTGTTGCTCATTCCGGTAACCTTGACGAGGTTACAAAGTCCGATGCGGATAAACTGGGGCAAAGAGTAGCGGAAGTAGTGAAGAAAATGAAGCAGTAAAGCAAAGACTAACTATGACGTAAAGTACAAAATGGATGAGGAGAATGTTCATGTCCCGTGTTGATCTAATCGCCACAGCCACTTTTGGCCTAGAAGCCATTGTCGGGCGTGAAATCAAGGAGCTTGGTTTTGATGATGTTAAGGTTGAAAACTCACGAGTGACCTATTCCGCGGATCATATGGGAATCTGTCGTTCTAACCTATGGTTGCGCAGCGCAGATCGGGTACTAATAAAAGTCGGTGAGTTCCCGGCTTTCTCCTTTGAAGAGCTCTTTGAACAGACTAAAGCGTTGCCATGGTCTGATTGGTTGCCGGTTAACGCCAAGTTTCCTGTGGAAGGAAAGTCTGTTCATTCAAAACTTTTTAGTGTCCCTGATTGTCAAGCCATTGTAAAAAAAGCAATTGTTGAACAGATGAAACGATGCTACAAAAAAGAATGGTTTGACGAAACCGGGCCGTTGTATCGGATAGAAGTTGCTTTGCTAAAAGATATGGTGACTTTAACGATAGATACCAGCGGGCCAGGGCTTCATAAAAGGGGATATCGTAAACTATCCGGAGCAGCGCCGCTAAAGGAGACTTTGGCTGCTGCAATGATAAACTTAAGTTTTTGGCGTCCGAATCGGATCCTAATTGACCCATTCTGTGGCACAGGCACGATCCCAATTGAGGCTGCAATGATTGGATTGAATATTGCCCCCGGTCATGCCCGCCATTTTGCTGCTGAAGATTGGCCTCAGATACCTAAAGCTGCATGGAAAAAAGCACGGGAAGAAGCGAAAGATATGGTCCGTAGGGAGCTTAAGCTGAGGATTATGGGAAATGACATTGATGAACAGGCGATCAGAATGGCTCGACATCATGTAAAGCTCGCCGGTGTTGAAGAACAGATTCATTTACAGACTCAACCTGTATCAATGTTGCGTAACCGACATAAATATGGTTGTATAATCTGTAATCCACCATATGGTGAGAGGATAGGGGAGGAATCCGAAGTAGAGCAGTTATACCATCAGATGCGTTCGGTATTTGGCGCTTTAGAGACATGGTCGAGTTATATACTCACAGCGTATCCGAATTTTGAGTCTGTCTATGGACGCCGTGCGGATCGTAAACGCAAGTTATATAATGGACGTCTGGAATGCCAGTATTATCAATACTATGGACCCAGGCCGCCCAAAACACATAATGAATAGAGCTGGTTTTTGCAGGTGCAGAGGGACATCTCGCCGAATATCATGGAGAATTGTGATAAGGAGGTTATTGCGATGGATTTGAAGCCGTTAATCAGAGAAATAACTGATTTCCCCAAACCTGGGATTGGTTTCAAAGATATTACAACCCTACTCAAGGATGGAGCAGCCTTACGTTACGTTGTTGATCAATTTGCCGAGCATTTTTCCGCCGCTAAACCAGAATTGATCGTGGGAGCCGAGTCGCGAGGATTTATTGTTGGCACACCGCTTGCATATAAAATGGGCTGTGGTTTCGTTTTAGTACGCAAACCGGGCAAACTGCCGGCTCCCACTGTTCGTGTTAATTACGAGCTAGAATATGGCCAAGACGGGTTAGAGATTCATCAAGATGCCATCAAACCGGGTCAAAGGGTTTTGATCGTGGATGATCTTTTGGCCACTGGCGGAACTATCTCAGCGACTGTAGAATTAGTAAACAGATTGGGTGGACGGATCGTAGGATTTGCATTCTTGGTAGAACTAGATTTCCTTAACGGCAGAGATAAACTTGCCGGCTACGATGTGATGAGCTTAGTACATTATGATAGTGAGTAAAACTAATGAGGAGGTAGCTTAGTGATAAGTTATATCATCAAAGCATCCTTGTCATTTGTCGATCTATTTGGCCGAACTTTTATATATAATTCGCGTTTCCCAAAAGTTAGCAGAATTATCGATGGTTTGCATTATGGAACTCATAAAAAGCAAGTCATAGAAGTTATTGCGCCTAGGTATAGATCTAACTCTCTCTTACCAATACTAGTATTTTTTCATGGAGGGGGTTGGGTCAGCGGCCATAAAAATAATGTTCGGAGGATATGCGCCAGCTATGCTCAAGAGGGTTTTCTCGTATTTAATGTAAATTACCGTTTATCACCTAAATTCGGCTTTTGCCATCAAATTACCGATGTGAATTCCGCGATGGAATGGATCATTTGTCATGCAAATGATTACGGTGGAGATATTAGCCGTCTTTTTATGGGCGGTGAGTCGGCTGGAGCACATTTAACTACCTGGTATAATACGGCTGTTAATCAACCTGAATTGTTTGCGGCTATCGGAGTAAGAGGCTTTGTACCAAATGAACCCATACGCGGATTGGTTTTATTTTACGGAATATATGACTTGAAGACCGTTCCCCAAACGGGTTTTCCATTAATTGGTCATGCCGTAGCTTCATTGCTGAGCGTAGACAGTAAGAGAATCGGTCAATTGTTAACTTTAGCTTCGCCGATTCATCACATAGGAACTAATTATCCACCGTGTTTTCTCTGTTCAACAGAGGGAGATTGGCTATATCCCCAGTCTATAGAGTTTGCTAGTCGTATTACAGGTCAAGGAGGAGCTGTTGAGACTCTATTCTTCGACCGGAAAGAGTATCCTTACGCACGCCATGCTTTTATTTTGTATCATTTTATGAAATGTTCAAAAGAGGCTCTAAAGCGATCGATTCAATTTTTGAACCAGTATGTATAAGAAGCTACACGAAGACTAAACAGAAAACTACTGCGCGGTATGTTCTTGGGAGGGACATATATGAACTTTACTGAGGAGTTAAGTTTACAAATTCGTTCAGAGTATCCTATAATTTTCGTTGAAACAATTGATGAAGAATATGTTCTACAACAGTTAGAAAAGATAGCACTTGAATTAAAAATGCCCTCATTTATCTGGTCATTAACTGAAGGTCTTCGACGGCAAGGACATGCTAACAATAGTGAGTTTTATAAAACTCAAGATATTACAATTATGCTTCAGACATTATCTCATCTGGCGCATAGCAAACCGCACGACAATGGCGGAATATTTATCTTAAAAGACTTTCACCGTCATTTGGAGAATGAGCTCACATTGCGGATGTTCAAAGACTTTGTTCTTCAAGTTAAAGAAACTAAAGATACGGTTGTTTTAATTGGTCCGGGATACAAGCTTCCAAGTGACATTCAACCTTACGCTGGCCATATTACAGGTGGATTGCCTCAAGAACAAGAGATCAAAATACTGCTAAACCATGGAATTATACGTTTGACTCAGCGGGATCCGGGAATCAAAGTATTGCTAAGTCCAGAAGACGCGGATCTTATTGTTCGCTCGCTCAAGGGTCTTACTTGTTATCAGATTAAGACGGTTATTAATCAGTTAGTTGCTGATGATAGAATATTTGACATCAAAGACCTTGATGTATTAGAGGAATATAAGAAGAAGTTGTTTGATCGCGAAGGTCTTTTAGAGTTTTGCTCTTCGGAACAGAGGGGGAGCATTGCCGGACTTAACAACCTTAAGAACTGGTTGGAAGAGCGTAGTATTAGCTTTAACAATCAACTTGTTGCACTTCCTCCTCCTAAAGGGGTTCTTTTGATGGGTGTTCAAGGTTGTGGGAAGAGTCTTGCGGTTAAGGTAATCGCTAACATGCTTCGTCTACCGCTCTACCGTTTGGACATGGGTCGCCTATACAGTTCATATATTGGCGAGACCGAACAGAATCTCCGGAAAGCATTAGGGATTGTTGAACAGTTATCGCCGATCTGTTTATGGCTAGATGAGATCGAAAAGGGTTTCTCCACATCAAACGGCCAAGCTGATGGAGGGGTTTCACAACGATTGCTTGGAACATTTTTAACTTGGATGCAAGAGCGCGAAGCAAAGTGTTTTCTGGCAGCGACAGCCAATAATATCTCTCAATTGCCCCCGGAGTTTCTGCGAAAAGGCCGCTTTGACGAGGTTTTCTTTGTTGATTTACCAGACGCGAAGATCCGTAGTGAGATCTTCCGAATCCATCTGGAAAAACGGGAGTTACCTGTGGGAAATATCGACCTGGATTTGTTGGCCATACAGTCTGATGGTTTTAGTGGCGCAGAGATAGAGCAGGTCATAATCTCTGTTATGTACAGGGTTGCCAGTCAGAGAACTTCTGTTTCAACAGAGCATATATTGGATGGAATAAAGCGGACTAAGCCTTTAGCTATTCTTCGAAAAGAAGAGGTTCAACAACTAAGGATGTGGGCTTTTGACCGGACTGTGACGGCTTGAACAATTATACATTACAAAACAACACCGATCATGTCAGTGTTGTTTTACCTTTTCCTTAGCGAGATAGATCTGAAATCGATTAACTAATTAAACTAGATTTTATTTGCTATCTTGTTCCGCTAACCAATCCAATGCTTCCTCCATGTTATCAAATAGGGGTAAACTTCGTTTGGAAAAAGCCATTACACCTATATATACTACCTTTTGAAACCCACTCATTCCAAGGATAGCACCGGCTTTTACATAAGGTTTATCTCGGGCTGTAAGCTCTTTAAAGGCCTGTACGATTTCAGAGTCAAAACGGAGTCCGGTTATGTTAGTCAGTGTTAAGCAAGAGTTTTCCGGATGAGAACCAACAAAATTAGCTGCTTCATTAGCAAGTTTTGTGACTTCGCTCTTATCCAGATTAGAGAAATCAAGGTAAATTATACGTTTTCCCTTATGATATAAGGTTTGAATCCGCTCCATATTCATCCTCCCCAAATTGTATTACATATATTTTATCGGCAATATAAGGAAATATTTTATGGAAAATAACAACAATGTTCTGTATTGATAGTTGATCATAAAGGAATATCTTAATGTATCTCGAAATAAATAACGAGTATAAAAGATTTCTCTCTATGAAAACTCTGTAAAAGCTAGTGAGGATTGACAGTGTTTCTAATGGCGATATATAATTGATCATATGATTCAACGAGGGCTCATGCCCTCCTTTTTCGGTGGGATCATTGTGAAAAATTGAACAAATTAATAAAGGAGGCCTAGAGCATGAAATCTCTGGATGAATTAGCACGTATTCGCGAACAGGCTAAACAGATGATTCAGATGCGAGAAAATCAGGACGGCGTGAAGATTATCGTCGGCATGGGTACTTGTGGCATAGCTGCTGGCGCTCGAGAAACAATGAACGCAATCCTAGATGAACTGAGTAAAAGAAATCTTAATCAAGTTACTGTAACACAGACCGGCTGTGTTGGGCTTTGTGAACAGGAGCCAATGATAGACGTAATGATACCAGGACAAGCAAAAATTACTTATGGTCGGGTGAATCCGGATAAAGCTCGTCAGATCATTGCTGGACATGTAGTTAATGGAAATATTGTTGGGGAGTGGGTTGTTAGGAGCGAATAAGTTGTTTGAAAGCATAGATGAATCTTGTTTTCGAGCATTGATAGAATAAAATAATAAACGGAGGTGGCACGGTTGCAAGCGGAAAAATGCTGTGACACGAAGGTCAACGGATTGGTCGCCGTGGAGGAGATACTTCGAGAGCACCAGGGAAAAGATGGAGCGTTGATCGATGTACTGCATGATACCCAAGCGTCTTATGGCTATCTTCCGGAAGCTGCGATGACTCAAATTGCGGAGGGTCTTAGCCTTCCCTTGAGCAAAGTTTATGGCGTCGCTACGTTTTATTCACTCTTTACATTAACTCCAAAAGGTCAACACATCATACGTATTTGTGAAAGTGCTCCATGTCATATTCGAGGCGCAATTGAGGTTTTGCAAGCAATCCAAGAACAATTGGGCATTAAACCAGGCGAAACAACCGAGGATGGGAAGTTTTCGCTGGAGTTCACCAGCTGTTTGGGGGTTTGTGGTGTCGCGCCCGCAATTATGATCGGTGAACGTGTCTACGGCAACCTTAGCCCTGAAAAAGTCAAGGAAGTTCTGAATAACTATTGAACTGATCCTGAACTGTAAGGAAAAGGAGGCTGTTTAAATGGCGTTCTATCGAGCTCATGTTCTAGTATGCGGAGGCACACCTTGTGTTTTGGGCGGATGCCGCGCTGTAAAAGATGCCCTTATAATGGAGATCGAAGCTCAAGGTCTGTCTTCTGAAATTCGTGTATTGGAAACAGGATGTCTTGGTCCATGTGACCAGGGTCCAGTTATTGTGATCTATCCTGAAGGAGTTATCTATGCTCAGTTAAAGCCCGAAGACGTTCCGGAAATCGTAACAACACATCTATTAAAGGGTAGAGTTGTTGAACGATTGGTTTACCGGGAGAAGAAAGAAGAGGCTAAATCTGTTGTTACATTTGAACAATCAGACTACTTCGGTCTTCAAGAGCGGATTGTATTGCGTAATTGTGGGCTTATTAACCCGGATTCAATTGAAGAGTATATTGCCCACGATGGTTATCAAGCTTTAGGGAAATGTTTGACCCAGATGAAGCCTTCTGATGTTATTCAAACTGTTAAAGATTCAGGGCTTCGCGGCCGCGGAGGCGCAGGGTTTCCAACTGGGCTGAAATGGTCTTTTACCGCTAATACTTCAGCGGATCAAAAGTATATTGTCTGTAATGCGGATGAGGGCGAACCAGGTACTTTTAAAGACCGTTTGATATTAGAGGGTGATCCTCATTCAATCATTGAAGCCATGGCTATTGTCGGCTATGCGGTTGGCGCATCCAAAGGATATGTTTATATCCGAGGTGAGTATAAACTCTCTATAGAGCGTATGCAACATGCAATTGAGCAGGCTCGCCAGATGGGTTTGCTAGGTAAGAATATCTTTGATACCAAATTTAACTTCGACCTAGAGGTTCGTTCTGGCGCGGGCGCTTATGTTTGCGGTGAAGAGACGGCTCTTATTGAATCGATAGAGGGTAATAGAGGGGAACCACGTTGTAAGCCTCCATTTCCCGGTGTAGCTGGTCTATGGAATAAACCTACTGTTGTAAATAACGTCGAAACCTTGGCAAATATTGCTCCGATCCTTCTTAATGGAGCTGCTTGGTTTAAGGGATTCGGTACGGAAAAATGCTCCGGAACTAAGGTATTTACTATGACGGGCGACATCAATAATGAAGGTCTAATTGAAGTGCCAATGGGGATTACTCTTCGTCAAATAGTATACGGAGTTGGTGGAGGTATCCCGGGCGGTTTGGGTTTCAAAATGGCGCAAACCGGTGGAACTTCCGGCGGTTGTCTGCCTGCTGATTTCTTAGATCTGCCAATGGATTACGATACGTTAAGTGAAGCAGGATCGGCGCTTGGCTCAGGGGCGCTCTTAATTATGGATGACTCCCATTGTATAGTTGATATTGTGAAGTGCTTTATGAAGTTCTTCAAGCATGAATCCTGCGGTAAGTGTACTCCTTGCCGCGAAGGAACAACCCGCCTGTATGAGTTGGTTGACAAGATAACACAAGGGCGGGCAACACATGAAGACATAGATTTGTTAACAGAACTCTCCAAAGTTATGCAGGTCTCTGCCTTGTGTGGTTTGGGTCAAGCTGCCCCCAACCCTGTTTTGACATGTTTGAAGTATTTTGAAGATGAATTTCGTTCTCATTTGAACGGCAAATGCCCAACTGATGTATGTCAGATGGAAAGCTCAGAGGCAGAAGCTGTTTAGTAAAGCTCTTTGCGTAGTTGTTAAATTCTTAATCTGAAAACTAAATATCAAGTTAGCGTTTATTGTCGAAAGGACGTGACGAAGTGATGGATACGGTCCGAGTGACCATTGACGGGCGGGAAGTGGACGCCCCAAAAGGAAGTACTATTTTAGAGGCTGCACGTTTGGCCGGGGTAGAAATACCGACATTATGTTATCATCCTGAGTTAGATGTTAAGGGTATGTGCCGAGTATGTGTTGTTGAGGTGGTAGGCGCCCGAACTTTACAGGCCGCGTGTACACAACCTATTACTGAAGGAATGGTTGTTTTAACCTCTTCCCCTATGGCACGCCAGGCAAGAAAGATGAATGTTGAGCTTTTGCTCTCCAATCATCCCCAGGACTGTCTAAACTGTATTAGAAACCAAAATTGTGAACTCCAGACACTTACAGAGAAACTTGGTATTAGGAATCAACGTTTTACTCCCCGTTCCCGAACTAAGCAGGGTATTGATTCGTCCACATCAGCGTTGGTCCGTGATCCAGAGAAGTGTATTCTCTGCCGACGGTGCGTCGCAGTATGTGAAAAAGTACAAGGCGTTTCAGCCTTATCTCCAATTAATCGCGGAATAGAAACTATAGTAGCCCCTGTAGCAGGTAAGGATCTTAGTGATATCGCTTGTGCCTTATGTGGCCAGTGTATTCATGTCTGCCCTGTTGGAGCAATCTACGAAAATGACCAAACTGCAAAAGTATGGGCTGCATTGGCAGATCCCAATAAACACGTGGTCGTTCAGACTGCTCCCGCGATCCGTGTAGCCATCGGAGAAGAGATGGGTCTTGAACCAGGTGCTATCGTCACTGGTAAATTGGTGGCTGCACTGAGGCGTTTGGGTTTTGACAAAGTTTTTGATACGGATTTCACAGCAGACCTCACCATTATGGAGGAAGGTCATGAGTTATTAGATCGGCTCAATAATAATGGAACCTTGCCGATGATCACGTCATGTAGTCCTGGGTGGATTAAGTTTATCGAACACTTTTACCCTAACTTGTTGGCACACTTATCTACTTGTAAGTCTCCGCAACAGATGTTTGGGACATTGGCAAAGACATATTATCCGGAGAAAGCTGGCATTGACCCAAAAGACGTCTACGTTGTTTCGATCATGCCATGTACTGCAAAGAAATACGAATGCGAACGAGATGAGATGACTGATTCGGGTTATCCTGATGTCGACGTAGTCTTAACCACGCGTGAACTTGGAAGAATGCTTCGTGAAGCGGGAGTTAATTTTGAAACCCTTGATGAAGATGAATTCGATGCTCCATTGGGTATTTCGACTGGTGCTGCCGTTATCTTTGGAGCGACGGGTGGGGTTATGGAAGCTGCGCTGCGTACTGTTTATGAAGTGGTTACCAACTCAGAGCTTGCTTCATTAGACTTCAATGATGTCCGTGGATTGGAAGGAGTCAAAGAAGCCGAGGTTGATCTGAATGGTACTAAAGTAAAGGTAGCGGTTGCTCATGGTCTGGGAAATGCTCGCAAAGTGTTGGATCTGATTAATGAAGGGAAAGCAGAGTATCACTTTGTTGAGGTAATGTGCTGTCCTGGTGGTTGTATCGGTGGTGGTGGGCAACCCATTCCAACCAATACGGAGATACGTCAGAAACGAATTGAAGCAATATATAAAGCCGATGCTGGAATGCCAATTCGTAAATCCCACGAGAATCCTGCGATAAAGGCCCTTTACGAAGAGTTTTTAGATAAACCTTTAGGTGAAAAGTCCCATCATCTTTTGCATACTCACTATGTTCAAAGGGGCAAGTATAAGAAATAGACTTTTGTACGATAATGACCGTCGCATACGCGACGGTCATTTTTATGGTGCACCAGGAGTTGCTGGCTTTCGCCGATTTCAGTTACCATTAAGCGTTGCCAAAATATGGTTAACGACAAAAGAAACTAATATAGATAAGATTGAGGTAATTGAGTTGGCAAGCAATAGGGTGTTGATTGAATTTTCATTATGAAATATTAAATTTAATGTTGAGGCAAAATCCGATTCGACGGCAAATTTAAACACGGACAACGAGCAACGGGTGACGAACGACTAGTATATGGTATAATGTAAACGAGGTGAAATATATGGAAAATGAATTTCCTAGAGGACATTTTGAGTCTTTGGAACAATTTGTTTATGAGTTAGTTAGCCAGAACTTACAAAACTCCCAACGATCTACTTTGGGCGTTACTTTCACGCACGAATCGATTCTGCGTCTATTAAGGCAACAACCTACAACTGGAGGAGAATTAGCGAAGGCGCTTAAAATAACACCTGGTGCTATAACTGGAAATTTAGATGAACTAGAACGCCGCGGATACATCGAACGTAAGCGTTCTACGTCCGATCGACGAGTAATATGGCTCTATCTTACAACTTTGGGCGAAGAGGTTTTAGAAAAACTCCTAACAAGTCATCGCCAGAGTTTAGGAAGATTATTTAAGGCATTAGGAACAATGGACTCATTGAAATTTATGTCCTGTATAGAAAAGGTTAACCGTTATTTTAGTGAAGAGAAACAAGGAGGCTAGTATGAAAAGAGAGACGAATATTAGGGTTCGATACAGTGAAACCGATGCCATGGGTGTGGTTTATTATGGAAATTACTTTGTCTGGTTTGAAGTAGGTCGTACAGAGTGGCTACGCCAAATAGGCACTACATATCGGGAATTAGAGTCTAAAGGGTGCCTCTTGCCTGTTATTGAAGCGCATTGTGAATATAAATCCCCAGCTCATTATGATGATTTATTGACTATTGTAACCCAATTAAGCGATTCGGACGATATTTATTTTGATTTTCACTACCAAATCTTCTGTGATAGTAGACTATTGGTTATCGGTTGGACACGACATCTTTGTGTGGACCAAGATGGCCGGATCTTAAGAAAACTCACAAAGCAATTGAAGAATGGTCTGCTTACTAAATAAGTTCCATGACAAAAGCATAACCGTCACTGACCTCTAGGTTTTAACATATCATGTACTACGAGTCATCTCCGACTTCGCGAGGTGGTATGTTGATAAGAACAATCCTATATTAAGTTAGATGAAAGAAATTTCGCCTTTACACGGCTTTCACTGGTTCTTTTATGATAGCGATAAAAGAAAGCTGACGTAGAACGATGATATAAGGACTGTTTTCTATGGTTTACTCTGACCTTCCTCGCGAAGCGGTTTTAAGGAGGAAGGGCAGATGTCTCCGACACCGACTGGAATCCATCGACCCGATCCCCTGGAACGCTTAAGCCCGAGGGAAAGGGAGATATTGCCCCTGGTTGCCCAGGGGTTGGATAATAGAGAAATAGGTAAGACATTATTTATTAGTGAAAAAACTGCTAAAAACTACGTAACCAGTATTCGAAAGAAATTAGGACTTAAAAATAGAACGCAGATTGCCTTGTTCGCTCTTAGAGAAGGGGTTATTCAACTGGAAGAACCCATTAGTTAACTTCCGTTTCGAATTTTTTAGTCTTAGTAATCGTGAATAGCGCCCAAGGCTATTTGTGTTGTAAGTATTATAATTTATAAACTAATTATTGATACTCTATCTCTGGCAAAAGTCGTCTATTTCGTTCCAATAGTGCAATTGCATAAGTTTAGATAAATCGAAACGGGTAATAAACTCCCCAAAGAGGTGAAGTTCATGCTTCACCTTTTCTTTTATTTTGCAAGAGCGGAGAGCCAGAGTTCTTTAATAAGAATGAAATAGACGCCAAAGGCGCTATTCATTATTAAATGGTCAAAACTTGCCAATACTAACTAATTTTACATAAAGGGATTCTAACTCAAATCGAGAACTATAGCAACAGACTAGAGATGATTGTGGGTTTTTCAAAAGGGAGGTGCGCAGTGAACTGAACCATCGATGCAGTAAACGTCGGTGAAATTCTTCTTTTTTCTTGACAGCATTGAAAGGAGCAATTTGATGATGACCCTTCCCTTATTTACACGAGTCGGGAAGATCATCGTCGCAACAATCGCCCTACTTTTACTTGCCATCCTACCAGCAACTGCCATAACATTCTATACGCAAAACGGTTCAGTCTATACTCCCGGTTCGACAGGTTCCTATAGGTATTCGACAGGGACAAGCTATTATCGGTCAACAACTGGGACTAAGTACTATTACTATAGCCCCAGTACTGGGTCGGGCACCTATATTCCACCTAAGACTACAGTTCCCACTCAACCTTCTCCTGTGCCGGCGCCAAAGCCAACACCGACACCAAAGCCAACACCGACACCGGCGCCTCAACCAACTCCTACGCCAGCTCCGCCGTCTTCCGGTGGTTCGGCAACAGGAATGACAAATCAGGAGAATCAGATGTTTGGGTTGGTGAACCAGGAACGCGCCAAAGCAGGTTTGCGGTCATTCGCCGCTGACATGCAACTGGTGGAACTGGCCAGAAAGAAAAGTAAGGACATGATTGACCACAATTATTTCGGTCACACCTCGCCGACTTACGGTTCGCCTTTCGATATGATGCGAAAGGCTGGGGTTAGTTATTTCTACGCCGGAGAGAACCTGGCGGCTAACTCTTCAGTATCAGGTGCCCACCAGGCCCTGATGAACAGTACAGGTCACCGGGCCAATATCTTGAATCCCAATTTCACTCATATTGGTATTGGTATTCTCTCTAGCAGCAAGTATCCAGTAATGGTAACACAGATGTTTGTTGGAAGATAAAAATATCAAACAAATATAAAAAAAGCTGTTATAAGAAGGAAGAAGAATAAGTTCACTTCAGACCCTTCCGGGGCCCAGTAATGGGCCTTTTTTTTTATTTATAAAAAGTTATAGGACTATGTCCCGGACGATAAGCACGCTTTGGAGTAGTGGCATATACTGTACTAGTTCTGGATGTCCAAAAACCAGAACAAAGCAGCCCTTTCTATTGAAAGGAGGTTAAAGTATGGATTCCGAAAACACCCAAGAACCGTTGGTTCAAGATGGGGTGGAAGATAAAGAATCAATGGCTTCTGAATCGGATGTTCAAGTCAGCAAGAAGAAGCCGATTAAAAAGAGGAAGAAAACAACTGCTGTGAAAAAGGGGGCCGGAGTAAAAAATAAAAAGACGAAGAAAGAAGTCTCTGATGAAGAGGGCTCACAATTAGAGGGGTCCGTAGCAAAAAATCCAACAACGAAGCCTAAGACAATAAGGAAGAAGAGGGTACAGAAAAACAAGAATGATAGTGATTCGGAGATAACCAAGGCAAACGATAGTACGGGACTGTTGCCATCCTTGGTTCAACCGGATAGTGTACGGGTTACAGTAAAACCAAAGAAAAGATCGGATTCGGATGATTCAGAAACAACAGAACAGGCTGTGCATAACAATAAGGAGATAGTGGAAGCGTTCCAAGGAGCCCAAGTTCAATTGGGTCGATCACAGACGGCAAATGCTCTTGTCCAATCAAACCAATCTGTGACAGTATTACAAAACCGGGCGCTTAAGGTGCGAAATATCGTCGGCGAAATTCGTAATATCACTACGGATGTTATTCCCGATAAAGTCATCATCCAAGGCATAGTTCATCTTCAAATCTTCTTTGTCATGGATGATAATGTTGTTCATCATCAAGCAGAAGATATTCCATTTAGCACGTTCATTGAT
>OBJA01000512.1_pt1 | contig 33183 bp, 28 predicted proteins | sample 1519751 | NCBI WGS metagenome assembly OBJA01 (sample SAMEA3881238, study PRJEB22517) | soil metagenome | biome: lake sediment; feature: soda lake sediment; material: sediment, water from around vicinity | place: India | collected 2013-12-23 | depth 3 m
TAAAACTCATTAGTCCTGAAGTCATCATTGTTTTTGTAAGTAAGTAACGCCCTAGTTTCCTTGCATCTTTGGCAAGTACTGCATTTTCAAAAAACATCCAAAGATGCGCACCTTTTCCTGATCTTGATATTTCAACTAAATGCTCTATATTATGTGATAAGCATATTTCAGAAAACTTTATAACGTCATTCTTCCAGTTTTCTTCATCAAAATCAAACGCTAAAAAATAACAAGTTTGATCATCCATCATCGGGTAAATGCCAATGGTCTCTTGTCCTTTTAAATGTTTTAATATAATTTCATCAGATAACTTATCATATCTATTTTTAAAAGGGATTTTCTTTCTTTCGTCTTTACTTAAAAATCTTGCTTCTTTTGAATACCTAGGAGCATACCCGCTTTTTCCGTCTTTTTCCCATCTAATTGCATAACAATCCCTTCTACCTTTGAAATAATCTTTATAGATTGCTAATTTTTCATGAGTCGATAGCTCAATTGGATTTTTATCAGAAATCAACTCATCTTCAAATTGAATATTATGTTTTTTTAAAAGTTGTTCATAAAGTTTCACTTTTTCTTCAAGATGTGATATTTTTTCCCTTAATTCGATCACTTCATTTTTCACGGAATCCCCTCCTGATACTAATCTAAACTTGAATATACGTTAGCTTTGCTCGTGATAAAATGCTTGCATTTTATCAATTTTTACTTATGTTGCTCTTTACGGCAAAAGTATATTTTTCAATATATATACATTTGCCGAACATCAAAATTTTAAAAACGTATCAATGACTCTTAGCGATTTAACAAATCTCTCTCTATCTTCTTTATTATTAACAAAGACCTTTTGAACCGCTAGTTTAACTCCCTTATCTTTAATGAATTGTTCATATGGAAAATTTTCTTTAGATTCTTCAACATGTTGATTATATGTATTAAATTCGTCGCATAAAACCCTAGATATTAATTCAATAACATTAACAGCCGCTTCTATAAAGTAATTAGAAGTTATATCTATATTAACGAATGCGTTTAGCCTTCTGATTCCTTTTTTTAAGTTATTAATTAATTCTTTGTTTTTGGATGACTCATTCAAATATTCTAGCGCACATTCAAATGTATCAGCTAGGCAATCCAGATAATTTTTATCTAATAATTCTCGTTGCTCAATCTCAAAGTCAGAAAACTTAATATATCTGCTATTTAAATTAGTAAAGCTTTCGCATTTTTTAAGTATCTCGTTTATATCGAACCACTGTTTAACAACTTCTCTTGTGAAATCTTTTTCATTATCATCCAATTTACGAAAAAACTTAACACCTATTGTTCTTGGAGCAAATGCGGTAAGTTTATCAATAAGAATGTCAGTTACTGAAGGCATTGAAACATTATCATAGGGATCAGTTGTTAATAATACATCGGATTTTATTGGTTTTTCAATTAAAATTTCATAAGGGTTATGCTGAAACACCATATCTAGTAATATATATCCATCTTGATCTTCATTTTTATATAGGGAATTAAAGTAAAATTTGTAGTGTTTTTTAGGGAATTTTGAATCTTCTCTAATATCTTCTTCAAATCTAGTAAATATGGAATCAGAACTTACGAATTTGCTAAATAAGCTCACTATCTCTTCTAAATTGGGCCAAGTTATTAAGATATCAATATCCGTAGAAAACCTATTTGTGTTTTCCAATAATAAAATTAATGAGGTCCCACCTTTGAATACAAATTCAACACCAGTCTCAACTAACTTTTCTAATAAATAAAAAGCAAATATTTGTCTTTCTAATGTTATATATTTAATATCACTGTCTGCTTTGCCTTCAATCCAACTTCTCAGGTTATCTTTATTCTTTAATAATCCTTCAACAATCATACAAACTCTCCTATATTAAAATCAAATTTAATTCTATTCATAATAAAATTACTTAATTCTTCTGTTATCCCTCTATACTTGCTATAGGCAAATAATTTTTGAAAATTAACACAATATGTTTTTAAAATACCTCTATATAAATCTTCAATATCGTTAAACACATCATATAACTCTGATTCAACAAAAATATCAACCAAAATTTTTTCAATAGTAGGTTTAAAAATAAAACTCTTTTTTGTTTTCAGGTTTTTATTAATTGCAACATTATAACTATAAGGTTTTACAATCGGTGCTCTGACAAATAGCTTTTTAATTATAACTATATCATTTCCTTTTGCATATAATTCTAAATCTTTTACGCTTGGATCTAACAACGCATTATAATCAGTTTTCATATGATTATATAGATACTCAAGAAAATTTGAATCTATTTCAATAAAAGTATAATTGGTAACCGGCAAAAGATTTTGAAACATGGATAAAAAGCTGGTGTTCCAAATACAAATATCAATTCCTTCAAATTTTTCCTCTAATTGATTTTTGATTGGTTCTTCAAACTTCGTATATTCATATTCGAACAGTTTTAATTTGTTATTGTACTTATAAAACTTTTCGTTTAGTTTATAGATGATATTGTTGTTGACTAAATCAAAAATATAGAATCTTAAATATTCTGGATTTCTTTTTGGATTTACTTTAATGATTATTTCTAAAAGTTCTTCTCTCGTTACCTTTTTTATATCTGCTAAAATACTTCTTATTTCTTCATACTCTCTTTGTGTCATATCAACTCACCCAATACTATTATATCATACGGCATTTGTATATAAAAGAAAAAATATACATTTGCCGAAAATTATTATTTGTACGATTTCACATGTTATTTCAATAAACCAGAGTTTTAATGATTTGGGACAAACCTAATGTCCTAAAGATGTCTCAAAATAATACTTGTGTTTTTACTATAAATGTTTTAATTTTACACGTGCAATTTTTCGTTATTTTGTACATGTGTGTGTTTAAGGTTTTACTCTATCTAATGGTGGTTGTTTAGTCATAAATAGAATTGCTTTTATTGACCAATTATTTCGCATTCTTCTTAAATCTATTACATCCTGTTTGAGTTCTAATTACGGAGAATTCGCTGTAATTAGGCTTTAGATTATGTGCGCTTTCTAGAAATCCCTAAAATTCAACCACATTTTCGTTTCTTATAATTGTATTTCGTTCTTTTTCGATAATATCTTTTAGTTCTCCAATTTTGATGTTACAAATGTCAATATAAGAATCTATTCAATAATCCTATTTTGAACTGAAATATAACTTGGTGGCATTTGGTGGCATTTTTTTTAATAAAATGTTATAGATGCTGTTCGTTTTATACCACGGACATATTTTTTGTCCTCGGCCTGTCCGTGATTTGATCATCATTAATTTGGGTGTTTTCTAAACTGGAGTATAGGGGGTGCAGTTTAGAATTTTTAACGTCAAAAAAAGACCAACATTTCTGTCAGTCTTCAAAGTTTTGAGTCGTTCGAATTCCACTTTTTCAAAAAATTTGCCCCGCGTACTTTAGAGGTGGGGCGTTCGGTGTGGATTATTAATCGATTCTTTTTGGAATGGGGGGAGTCAATTCATCTTTCAATGTGTTTAGAATCTCATTTAACTCGGTATGGTATTTTTTTAGAGATCCTTGTTGATTTATATCAATCATTAAGGTGTCAATTTTTTGTCTTATACCTAGTTTTTCAATTGTATCACTGAATAAGAATAAATCAAAATTCATGAAATCATCATTTTCAAAAAAATATGAGACCAAATGATACTTAGTAATTTTGTTTTCCAAATCTGAAAATTCTTTGTCTGTTTTAGAAAAGTTGCCAATTATTGACATTATTGTGTAATACGAAGGATCATATCTTATATACGGTATTAGTCTTGAAGCAACCGATGTGTAGATTATGTCAATCGCTTGTCCTATTAAGCCCCCTAGTGTGATAAAAAACATAACAGCATCATTAGGAGCACCAAGTTTTTGTACACTTTTTTCTTGCTTTACTAGATTAATTTTTTCACTTAATGTCATGCTATTATTTTCCCTAGAAGTTAGGTGAATAGCATTAACGAAACTAGTTTTGAAGTATTTCTCAATATCTTCAATAGATTCACATTTTGAAAAATATTCGCTAATATCGCCTATTCCATCGAACATTGAAACAAATATGTTTTCCATATTTTCTTTCAACTGTTGTTGATTAATTTGAGAGTAGAGCAATCTTATTGGTATGACCCACAATATTGCAGAATACTTTTCAATTATTTCAATGTTATCGTTAATTGACAATATTGCCTTTTCATATATGAAATCACTGTATTTATCAAGTTTTTGATTTGCTGTTTCTAGATGAGAAAATAGTGGATCATCAAAAATGTGATACTCTCCGCATAATAGAAATGGGTATTGGTCCCCATCTGATAAGTCTAAAACAGTTGCGGTAGTCAAGTAAGTTATGTTACTTTTATCCAGTATGCTCTCAATTATGAACTCAATTTTATTTTCTCTTTTTATCCAGAAGTGTTTTAACTCATCCATCAATAAATAAATGTTGTCTTTCGTTATAATCTCACGGATATTCTTTAATACTGTTAAATATTCTAATTGAACTTCAACGATTAAACTTACTATATATTTGTTTTTCATATAAATTTTTCTGGTAATGGGTAAATAGAATTCAGGTAGATAATAGTTTTATCCATTACTTTTTTGCAATCATTCCAAACTGATGACAAATTTTGCTTGTTTTCATAATCAATTGTGTGATGATATTGATGAGTTGCTGTGTTACATGAAACAGATATGCTTTCTCTAATTGCGCCCCAAAGCCCATGTTCATATTGAGAGTCATAATCATAATAGAAATCAAATAAATCTTTTTCATCAACACTAATTGCTTTCTCTCTAATGTTCTTTTTGTCAAAATATCTAGTATCAAGATTTAAAAATTTTTCATCTGTTTCTGAGTCTAAAATTGATTCTATATAGTCAACATTAAAATGAGAGTCTACAGGAATGTTTCTACTTTTATCTTTATATTTTAAAAGTATAAGTTTTAGTTGTCCTAGACCATATGAGACAAATTCTTTCCATATATTCGGGTGATTAGTTTCCTCAAGCACAAGATATTTAATCATAATATAGTTTTCGATAATATTTCTCACTATGCTTCTTCCAGAGATTTGATTGAATAAATTATGCTCTACAAGTTCTAACATTCTTTTATAGGAATACCCATATATTGATATTAATACTTCCATTTTCGAATCTAACGGATGAAAATTTTGAAACAAACCATTATAATATTCAGCTATTTTTTTGCATTTATCGACATATAATTTTTCTTCGTCAAAATTTTCTTTTTCCTCATAATGAAATACAAATAGTTCACATTGAGTCATTTCGCTCATCTCCTTCCAAAAAAACATGTTAAAGTCACTGTCATATCTTATAATGTCCTGCAAACCAAGTTCAGTTGCTCTTACGGATGGTCTCCATAATCTCATGTTATCATCTGAATGTGGTGTGTAAGGATAATTCGTTAACGCTTCAGTTATAGATAAACCTCTCATAAACTTGACTTTATTTGCAACTACTGCACTCCAAATAATCAAGAATCTTAAATCGGAAGATAGTTCACTTTGATTGTCATACGTATCTTTTATAAGTTCCATTAAAACCTTTTTCCTATCAATGTTTAAATCATCATCATAGAAATGTTTCGCAAAAAAAGGATATTTTGAATATGAAAATATCAATGTGAGTGGATAAAGGACTTTAGGTTCTACTAGCGTAGTTACATACACAAAAATATCTACTTGTTGAGTTTCATCTAGTTTTAATATTTCTGAAAATAGTGGAAACTCTAATTTGTGAGTATCATGAATGTATTTAATTATCTTTCCACATATTTCCAATCCATCAGAATGGTCATACTCTTTTAAAATTAGTGCAAACCAAAAAAAAGATGGTAGTCTTTGATATGTCCAGTTTCCAAGGCGTAGTCCTGGTAGTTCACTAAATGGAGCAACTAATACTCCTTTTTTCATTTTATAATTTTCAAGTTTTAATTTTTCCATTATTACCCACCCACTTATAATTTAATTATAACAAAAAAAGACCCTATTTTTCTATAAGATCTCCCTTTTCGTTAAACATATAATCATCTTTAGTTTTGTGTGTTTCCTGGTTGTGACACTTTCTACATAGACATTCGAGATTATCAAGTCTCATTGATACTTCATAATCATGAACATTTGCTTCTGTAAGTGTTGTCTTGTGATGAACATCAATTGCAACTCCATCACACCTTTTACATTTATGATTTTCTACCATCATCTTATACTTTCGTTGTTTCTGCCAAGCAGATGATGAGTAAAATTTTTTAATAGTCATTTGCTAATTCATTAAGAATATCGACTTTATCGATACTTTCCCAAGGCAGAGTTTCAATTAAAACGCCTACGTGTCCATATGAAGCGAGCTCAATGAAATCATGCATCCCAATTTCTTTTGTGATTGATGATGGTCTAAAATCAAATACATTATGAATCAGTCTCAATAATGTTTCTTCATTATAAACTGATGTGCCAAATGTATTTATTGAAACACTCACAGGTTTATCTATACCAATAGCATATGCAATTCCTATTTCACATTTGTCTGCTAGATTTGCTACAACTATATTTTTTGCGATATACCTCGCATAATAACTTGCACTTCTATCTACTTTCGAGAAATCTTTTCCACTCCAAGCACCGCCACCGTGTAATGCCAAACCGCCATAACTGTCACATTGAAGTTTTCTGCCAGTAAGTCCTGAATCTGCATACGATCCACCTTTTACAAACTCTCCAGTAGGATTGATAAGGACTCTAGTGTCATTTGTGATTAGCCTTTTTGGAATGACTTCATGTACACAAGAAAGCACTAAAGGTTCGTATACTCTTCTTGGAACTCCTGGTTTCGTTTGGATTGAAACTACGATTGTGGTTACCTTTTTTGGTACATCTTTTTCATATTCTACAGAGACTTGACATTTGCCATCAATTCCGAAGAATGTGGATAAGATTGTGGAAAACTCTTTTGTAAGGTCATCAAGTTTTCTTGCTAGTTTTCTTGATAATACAATCGGTAAAGGCATTAATTCTTCAGTTCCTTTTTCTGCATAACCATACATAATCCCTTGGTCTCCAGCACCACCCTTATCTACACCAAGAGCAATATCATTTGATTGGACACTAATCTTCTCCAGGATGTGAAACTCATTACTATTTAGTCCGATGAGGTCTAGACAGTCCTTTGCAGTCTTCGTGTAATCAATTATTGCTTGAGTACTTAGCTCTCCTGCAATTACAAGTAGGTCATCCTTAATCAAGCATTCAATACCAGCTCGAGTGTGTTTGTCTTGGTTCAATAACTTCGTTAGAATATAATCTGCTACTTGATCACAGATTTTATCTGGATGTCCTTTAAATACGGACTCGCTTGTCTTTATCATAGACTAATCAATCTCCTTTGTATGTTTAAATACTTCAATATCCGACAGTGGCTCTTTGATGCCATTTCTTATGAGATAACAGTTTTCAGTACTACCTTTTATATTGATATATCTTTTTACGATCACATCTACATAATTTTCATCTAGTTCATTGAGAAATGCATTTCGCTTTAACTCTTCACATGCAATTAAAGTCGAACCACTACCACCAAATGGATCCATGACATTTTCACCAACTTTTGAACTGTATTTTAACAAGTCAGCCAGTAATGTGATAGGTTTCATTGTTGGGTGTAAATCATTTTTTGTCGGTTTGTCGTGGTTCAAAACACTATTTTTAAGTGAGTAGACATCCTCTAATCTTTGTATGAGTTCTTCTTTTTTCATGGATTTGAAATCTAAGTTTGGTGCATCAATAACGGTTGTGATTGTACGATCATCAATGAAATAATGTGCTTTACCCTCTTTCCATCCATAATAGATACACTCATGTCTCCATTGGAAGTCTTGTCTTCCTAGAACAAGTGAATTCTTATTCCAAATAAGTTGCTGTCTTGGTTTTAAGTTGTTGAGTTGGAGTGCTCTATCAAACTCGACCAATGTACTTGAACCATGGCAGACATAATATGAACCGCCTTCTTTTAAGACTTCTCTCATGTTCTTAAATACTTTTACTAAGAATGCTAAGAAATCATCTGATGGCATATTATCATTTTTAATTCTTCTATTATCGAATTGTTCATTACCATCTCCTTTAGCCCCAACATCAACATTGTAAGGAGGATCTGTTAGTACTAAATCAATTTGCTTTCCATCAACAAGTCGTTTGATATCTTCTTCCTTTGCTGAGTCTCCACAGGTTAATCGATGATTACCTAAAATATAGATATCTCCAATTTGTGAGAAAGGTGTCTCCGGTATATGTTCATTTGGGTCAAAATCATCTTCATAAACCTCATCAGGTTCAACATCAACTTCAAATCCAAAAAGAGACATATCTAGTCCATCGATGTTTTCTAATTCTAGTTTCAATTTATCTAAATCCCAAGATGCAATTTCTCCAACTTTATTGTCGGCCAAACGAAATGCTTTGACCTGTTCTGGTGTTAAGTCATTGGCAACAATACAAGGAACCTCTTCCAGTCCTAATGAGATTGCTGCTTTAAACCTTGTATGTCCAGCGATAATAATATTGTTTCCATCAACAATGATAGGAACTTTGAATCCAAACTCTTTGATGGAGTTTGCTACTGCATCAATAGCTGCAGTATTATCCCTGGGATTATTCTCGTATTCCTTTAAATCACTTATCATCTTGTTTATTAATTGCATTGATATCTCCTATTTCCATTGGTTTCCAATCATTTTCTTTTTGTCGTTCTAGAACCTTTTGTTCTGATAACTCAAGTTCATACTTCTTTTCACTATATTCCTTACCAAAATTGATAATAAGCAAATATCTTGCAACTCCCATATCACCAAGAATAGTCCTTGTTTGCTTTATCACTTTCTTTTTCGTGCCAGTTGGTGTTTGTTCAATGATTTGGTCTTCATTCACAATCGTGAATCCCATTGCACGTTCAAACATCTTCTCAAGTAGTGATTTTTTTAACATGTTTCTACCGTCTTCGTAAGATTTCTCAACATCCTTATATTTCTTCCTAAGAGAATACAATGTGTTTTCTGAAACTCCTAATTCAGTTGCAATGACACCCATACCACATGATCTACTCGCTAGTTCTTTGATGAGTTTTAATTTTGATTGTAAGATACCATCATTTTTCCATGTTTGATAATTATCCTTTCTCATCATCAGTCCTCACTTCTTCATCTGATTCTTGAGGAACTACGACTATTTCTCGCACTGCTAGTGCAGTAGGTGTATAACCAGCTCACGTGCATTTTACCGCATGATTAATAGTCTCCTAGGTTGGCTCAGAGCATAAAAAAAAACCAATCATCTCTGATCAGTTATGTAATTACTACTTGAATTTTCACTAATTTTATTGCTTACAAATGTGCAAGATTCTATGCAAACACTATTTTATTTAAGTTTGTCGTAAGCTTCGGATTTCATCCATTTAGAGTACTCGTATGCTTCTAAAACAGTAATTGTCACAAAAAGCAAAAGCGATAAAATGATAAAAAAAGTATATGACTGCCTAAGCGAACTTGTAGAATCTGATACTCTCAAGTATGTTTGTGTCGCATCTTTAACTTCTAAAATTGTTCTTGTGCCAACATAAGAGATATATAACTCTTGGCCGTTTTCAACATTTTCTAAAAAATCATCATAGTCAAATGCATGCTGGTAATGGGTCTCGATCTCATACGTTTTGCCATCAGAATCCTTCAGAAGGTAGTATGATGAATCATCATTAATAAACCTAATGGAATCAAATATGATCGAAATAGACTTTGAATTATTCAGTTGATGAATGCCATTTAGTGAACCAATGAGCATACCAATCGGTAATAACAAAATAGCGATATAGATTACAATTCGTATAGCGATAGCTTTGTTCCTTGTCATATTTAAACCTCAATTCAAACTCTTTATTAAGTCCAATTTTATCTAATTTTTACTTTTTCATGATTTGCTAGATTTTACCATTAAATGGCTATGCAGTAACCACAGTGTTATATGTTTTTCCTATTTGAGACTTCATAAACTGGTGTTATTGAACTCATGCACAGCATATTGTAGGACTGTATATTTTCCATATTTGTATATTGGTGTTATTATTTTCTTCTTAATAAAAAATCAAATAATATTTTTTCTCTTTCATGGGTGCTATCTTTTCCCATATCATCATTACGCAATATAACTGTTGATGGAAAAACCATTTGATCACTATTATCTTTCAAGGGTTCGTGTCCAGATTTCCAACAACTAGTTAGATGTGGTATAGGTTTAATGTTTTTTAAATACACTGGTAGTAACACCTTGCTATCATTCACTTCAAACTGAATATATGGATTCCTTATATTATCCACCAACCATTTAACTCGAGCAAAATTATATTTTGCCCCTTCTGGAGTTAAGACCGTATATTTGTCTTTAGGATTCTGTACAATAGCAAACGATCTGGGTTCAAATTCTTCCCATATTGCCTTGCAGAATTCTCCATTATATAATTTCCCTACTCTATGATTGCAACCATTCTTAATTTTTCTGACTTCACCACATATAGAACAAACTTGTTTTTTAATTACTACATCACGACTTAAAAAAAATGAATAAGGGTATAGTAATTCAAGATTTTGAATATAAGTATAAATTCGATCAAGATGGAATGTTTCAGACCATTGGTTCTGATATTCATTTGTTCCTTTTACAAGTTCAATATCTTTTGTGGTGTCTTCCATTAAATACCACGCCTGATCATATTGTTCATTTTTTAACAAATCAAAAATCCTTAAAAAACTTGCCTTAATTCTAAAAAAAACTCTATAGCAAGCTAATTCATTAGCAAATACTTCATCTGCATTGATGACACAATATGTAATGTATCCTGGTATAGATTTCCATGTTTTTGTATCAATATTAATTGGACTCCATGATTCTAGACTTTTGTATATCTTTGATATTAGAGATTTTTTAGTCGTAATCTTTGTCATTTATACTTCCCATAACTTTTTTAAAATCTTCAGCTGTTCCTTCAAATTCTAATTCGGTTATTTTTGTTTTACCTTTTTTAATTATTTTTAATTTGACATCAATCTTGTTAGCTGATTTCTTTTTAATTGTCAAATAGTCGTAGATATAACTTGAAATAATATTTATTAGTATTGAGATCGCTGGAGTTGAAATGAGAATGGTCGCCAAATCAAGCAAGTCGTTATGTTGTTGTAATTCACCAATATTTCCTTCAGCAATATCTACGTCTCCTAATGATTCCTTACTATGATTTTTTAAATAATAATAAAAGTCTTCTGTCCCTTCAGGAAACACCCATATAACTGCATTATCATTATCACGGGTCTTATCTGGTATTATAACTACACTTGATGTTGGCTTTGATTCAATTACCTTTTCTTCAATTAATTCATCTATTGGATTAATTGAAATATTTAAAACTTTTAGTTTATCCATAATGTTCTCCCTATGTATTTTTCTACTACTTATCGTTTAATTCAATATATTGTCTACTTGCATTTACTCATTAAAGACGTAATAAATACCAATTATAGCAATGAAGCTATGTTCAAAAATTTTTCTGTTACTCAATTAAACCTCTTAAAACACCTTCCCACATTTGAACTGGCGATGAGTTATCTAAATATCTCATAATATTAATTTCATTTTCTTTTTTCAGTTCTCTTGTTAAATCCTTTGATATACCCGGTTTAATACCAACATTTAACATCTTTTCCAAATCATTGTCGGAAATTCCATATTGCTTTGCAAGGTCATATACTGAATACTCTCCAATAATCACATTTGAACTCACATCATACTTATCACTAAAGCAACTCATGATTGGCAAAAATAATTTAAAAAGTATGTACTCATAATTACTCATTTCACTTAATGGAAATTCAACATTATTGTCGAACTTAATATAATACTTGAATAGATATCTATGAACCATCTTATTTCTTAAGTTTTTTAGTTTTTGAGCTGTCTCTTTCTTTTTACCATCATAAGATAGTTCAATAAGCCCATCAAAACTTTCATTAAGTTTTTTAGTTTTTGAAGACAAGACATGTTCTATTAACATAATGAATAGTAGTAAGGATTCAAAGTAATATTCGTCTTCAATCATCTTAATAATATAAGTGAAGCGTAACCCAAAAAATCTAGAATGATTCCACAACTCATCTCTGATTTCATTCAGGTCACAATTTTGATGAATATGATTCCAATCAAACTTATACATTAAGACATCATCCCCTTCAATTCATTTTCACAACATCTCGAGTATCTAACTTCATTAGTTGTCTTGTTGCTTTTTCATTAATGTTATTTTTCTCATACTTACAAGCTTCAATTTCCGCTGTAATGCCACCTTTACCATTTTTTCCATATCTATACTCTTTAGGCAGCAGCTGTCTTAAATTCTTGATATTATGCTCAAGAGAAATATTGCTAACGCCCTCAACTAAGCACGATTTGAATTTATAATTAATTAAAAAGGCATGATGACTAACTGCATTTCTTAACTCTCTTACAGCATCAAGATTTGAATTGATATCGATTGTACTATCAAACATCTCACTTATGTCTTCTGCAGAGATGTTTTTAATTTGACTTATCAAATCACCAAAATCTATTGATTGAAGCACTTCTGAAACACTTTCCCCATCGATAATTCTTGTTTTAACTTTCGAACGAGGTGATCTTCCATCTTTCCAAAAAGGTTGAATAGGATCATCTTCATATTTATTACTTAAATAGGCTCGTATATATTCTTCGAGTGTAGCTATATAAATGTAGATTTTGTCTCTCAACTTTTTATCATAACGTAGTAATGCTGATACCTTTGACCATTCAATTATTGATTTGTCATCATTAAAATCAACACCAAGATGAGTCATAATCTTATGATGAAAAGCAACTCCTTTAACTCTTAAATAAAATTCCGCATCATTATATTCTTCATCACTATTTGGATCGAAATATAGTTTTATCATTAATTCGTCTTTTGTCATAAGTTTACTCCACACGATTATTAACTTCTTCATAGAAGATATGAACTGAGGAGATTCTATCTGCTTCATGTTTATCCTTTTCTGCAATTACTCTTGGGATAATACATTCTTCAAGTAGGAGTCTTTGATCATCTGCTGATAGTCCATTGAATTTTTCATATATATAGGAGTTTTTACTAGGGAGTTGAACCCAGGTATAAGCATTAGGAGCATTTCGTCTTATTCTCTTTGATTCATCAATACTGATTATTACAAAATCAAAAGAGAACTTTTCTTTGCTCGCATCGAAAGTTCCCTGGTTTTTAGACGTTCTCACAGTAATAACTGTAGTTGAGTTTTCAACTTTCTCGTTTTGATTTTTACAGTCCGAAAAAGCCTGAAGAAAGTCAGCTTTAATTTGAGTAGGTTTAGAATCACCTTGTTTTGAATTCTTTGTTAAAATGATTTGATAATCCAAATCATATTTCCCATCAGAATCTTTTACAATACATCTTCTTTTCCCAGAGCCAATTAATCTATGATTAAACTTATAGTGTCCTTTAATCTTAGAGTGTTTTCTTACCTCTTCTATTAATTTGGTAGCTCTTTGTCTGGCTTCTTTACTTTCATTGTGAGTTACTAATTTTGCCCCCATATTTCCTCCCCTGAGTTAAACTCTATTATGCTCGATTTTTCTCTATATCGACCATAAGTTACTCATCAAAGTATATATTTTTCCTATTTGAGACATCATAAACAGTGATTATTGAATTCATTAATTTGATAATTTTAGCATTTGAATTATTCTAAAGCGAATCTCCATTTTCAGTGGTAGCAGCCTTAATGAATGTCATGTAATCATCAAAAAATTTAGTGTCACTTATTTCAAGAATTTTCATAATATGATTCTTGTTTAGTAAGTATATTAGTAACAAACTATCTTTAACTGACCTAATTAATCCATCTCGTTCAAAATAAGATATATTCAAGAGTTCTATCAATGAATAGGTACGTTCTTCAAAATGGCTAGCGGTATTTAACGATATTTTATAAAGAGAATTTTCTAAATATTTTCTAATATTTGGATCTTTTATTTCTGAAATAATGGTCGAGTCGGTAGACAACTTGTCGATGCCACACCCATAAGTAAATGTGGAGAATGCTTCAAGTACTTTTCGAAGTTTATTACCTAGATTTTCAATATCATCATCAGATAATGGTTCAGTACTTTTAGCTGATTCATATACTTCTTTTAAAAGATTTTTGTATACATTTGGTTTGCCATCATAATTTTCAATTTTTTTATTTTTTAAGACTGTTATTTTCTTTTTCTTTTTTAGTTCTTGTATATCATCAAATATTTTAATCATATCAAAAAAAGTTTCAATTTGATGAGTTAATATAACAACCCTGGAATTTTCGTTCTGTACAATTGAAGAAAGCATTTTTCGTAAGAAAGCATATATGCCGACTTTATTATTATAGTCAAAACTTGATAACGGATCATCAAGGACAATTAGAGAATCTTTTTTAAATATGTCATCTTCAGAGCAATTTTTATTCATTACCACAAAAAAATAACAAAGTGCAATCGCATTTTTCTCACCATTTGAAAGTTTTTTTAGTGAAATTAGTTTGTTCCTTACTTTAACATGATACTTATCTTCTTTAGCTTCAATTGAAAGTCTATCTTTACTCAAAAAAATCAAACCTAATAAATTGTTAATTTCGGTTAACGCTATACCTATATTTTCACTTTCAGCATTAAGTTTTGCAATTAAAACATTTTTTTCAATTATTTCTTTTTCATACTCTGTTTTTAATTCTTTTTTTTCATTTTGTTCAACTTGTTGCTTATTATAGTTTAATATAATTGGAGAAAGATTATAAGCAATTCTTTCATAATTCATGCTTTGTAATTCTTGTTTAAGTTTTGTTTTATTTTTAATATCTTCATTATATTTAATTCTTTTTAACTCAAGATTTTTAATTGCTTCATTTAACTGTTTTAGCAGTTCATCAAAGGAAATTTCAAATTCAATTGCTTCATATGGATTACTAATTTTTTCAATAATTTTAGTGTTGAGTTTATTCAATAATTTATTTAATTTTGTTAGGTCGTTTTCAATTTCAAGACAGGCTTCTTTATCAAGTTCCTTAAAGTCATTTAGATCGATTGATATTTCCGACTGTGAACAACTCTTTAAATTCTCAATATGTTTTTTTATTGATTCATTTTGCGCTTTATTAATCTCTTCTATGATGTGACTTACATAATCTTCTTTTATATCCCTAAAACAGTATGGGCAAAAGTTCTCTTTAAAAGATTCTTTAATCTCCTCAATTCTTTCCAACCCTTTTTGTTTAATTGTTTCAGAAATTCTGTTTGCAATTTCTGTTCCAACAGGACGATCAAAAGATAATTTTAGTAAAGAAAGTGCATATTCAAATTTAATATCAATACTAAAAGTTGAGAGAGACGTGTTAAAAATCTGTTGCGGATTACCCAATAATTTTGAAAAAATCTCTTTTTTTGCATCGTAAGTAGTTTGAACAAATGCAGAAGCTGTCGTGCATTTGGTAACTCTATCTATGTCGTCTTGTTTAACTGATGGTTTATTAGCAATGCCTCTGATATTTTTTTCTTCGTCAGCCCAATCTGCAGACATTGTTTTCTTAATGTGCTCGTAATATCCAAGTGGTGAAATTGAATCTTTTGGGTCTTCATATTTTTCAATTTTCAGATCAACAATTTTCTTTTTAATTCCTTCTATCTCTTCATTTAGTTCTGAAATCTTTTTTTCGTTGTCTATACTCTTTCCAAACATAACAATAGCATTCATTTTACCTTTATCGCTTTTGAAAGATACTTGGTTTTCAATAAAATCATCATTAAAAACGTGTATATTATCTTTTTCTTCTTCAGTAAATGGAACTACATGACCAACTTCGTTTTGAATTTCTGCAGTCGAAAGTTCACCTAAATCCTCCTTGACTTGCAATACAGCTTTACCAATAGTGGTTTTCCCTGTACCATTTGCACCATAAACAAGTAATGCTTGAGTATTTTCTGCAAACAAATCCAACGTTGTTGTTCCAAAAAAATCATTTTCAATTTTAATCTTTCTTATGTCCTTTTTCAATATATCCCCTCCTTCTTTTCAACACATTTTTGAAACTATATTTCAAGTTTTTCTAATGATTCGCCTTGTGAATTTTTCCAATTTTTAGGGCCTGAAATATTATACCCCACAACAAATACAGCGGCCCCAGTTGGTGAATCAAAAAGAATGTCTTTTGTTGTTCTATTATTTTCATCTAAGAAAACTTTGTTCTTCTCTTTGTCTAATAAATACTTTGGTGAAGCAGTTTCTTTAGTTTTTGGATTAACCTCAGATCCTTTTAGTAAAACAAACCCATCTAAGGTCATAACCATTGAAGCTGTATACATTTCTTTAGAGTTTCTACTTTTCTTAATTTTTAGATAGAACGTTTCATCCAAATGAGTTTTCTTTTCTTTTGGAGATTGTTCAATAAACTCTTTTGGTTTTTCAATTATTTTATCAAAGACTCTAAACCCGAGCACGCCTACAGCAGTTAGAACATCTATGATAAAGTGTTCTAATTCGCTGGCTTTTTCTTCCGTAATGTTTCCTATGTTAGGCTCGTTTCCGTTTCTTACAATATATCTACCCGATTCATCATTAGCTTCTTTTGCAATTAGATAAAATCTGTTTTCTAAATAACTAATCTCAGTAGCTCCAAGTGAACTATCACTTTTTACAACCATAATGGCTGTATGCCAAAAGCCAATCTTTTCCTCATCGAAATGTTCCTTAACTCTTAATAAAACACCTTCACCATTTTTTCGTAAATTTGCCTGTCCTATATAAATGAAATCTCGAGCGGTATCTTTATCTTCGCCAAATAAAAAATAAACACCGCTCCCTTTTAAATTGTCGATGTTTTTAGATTCTTCGAGCATTTTTCTAGGAATCTTATAAACAATACCTGTCCAATTTGAATATGTGTATTTAATTCTACCGTTTGTTTTCCCATCCATTAAATAAAGGTTGATATTTTTACCTAACATACTTATCCCTCGCTAACTGTCGTTTAATATGATTTATCTACTTAAATTTTATCATTTTTAATGCCAAACATAAAATGATGTCTGAATTTTTACTAAATACTAGTAGTTAATGTATTTAAATGCTTTTTCAATTGATTTCTTTTTTTGTTCATCATTTGGGTGAACATATAAATTTAGTGTTGTTGCGATATTAGAATGTCCTAGTATTGAACTAACCGTTTTAACATCTGCTTTTGATTCTATTAATCTAGTAGCAAAACTATGTCTTGTTGAATGGAACTTTATTATACGAAGATCTAATTTTTCAAGAATCTTTTTATAATAAACTCTATACGTTCTAGGTTCGATTGGTTTTTCAGTATTACTAATTACATAAAAATCATTGTTTACAATTCTTATAAGTGGCTTAATAAATTTAGTTATTATTCTACATAGTGGGATGGTTCTAATTGATTTATCGGTTTTACAGGCTTCTTCAATGATTTCAGTTTTACCATCACGATATATCCTTTGAAGTGTTCTACTAATTGATATTGTATTATTATCAATATCAATGTCTGACCATTTAATTGCTGATACTTCACCAATTCTAATCCCGGTATATAAACATATCAATAATCCTAAATTTTTAAAATCAAAGTTATTAATCAAATACTCTGTTAGTTTTTTTTGTTCTAATTTACTAAACACACTAACTTTTTCTTCTTTGCTTGATTTAGGATAAATTAAATCAAACTGTTGAATCTGACAATATTTTTTCTTTACCCCTTGCATTAGAATCATTTTTACTACAACAATTAAGTCTTTAATAGACTTTGGACTTAGTTCATTAGTTTTATCATATATAAACCTTTGAACTATTTCTTCGTCAATTTCATGTAAGTATAAATCATCAAAATATAAACTAATATGATTTTTTAACATAAGATCATAAACGCAATAAGTTGATATTTTTACTTGCTTTATCTTTTCTTCTTTCCATTGTTTTGTGAATTCTTTAAATTTAATTTTTGCCATTCTATCACTCCTTTTTATATGATTGTAAAGGATTAGAAGATAAAATGTCCTTAATGTTCCACATTTGAGATTTCCTGAATTTACAGGTGAATGGTCAAAACATCGTTTAGGGGACGTAATGGCTTTTAAAAACGGTTTAAATAAAGGTAAAGAGTTCTTCGGAACTGGAACTCCAATTGTTAACTATATGGACGTAAATAAAAATGAAAACATTGTTTCATCTATGATTAAAGGGGTAGTTACTGTTACAAATTGCGAGATAGAAAATTTTCAAATCATTAAAGGTGATGTTTTCTTTACAAGAACATCAGAAACTTCAGATGAAATCGGATTATCTGCTTCCTTGTTGGAGGAAATACCAAAAGGAGTGTTTAGCGGTTTTATCCTTAGGGGAAGACCAATAAGCGGTGTTTTTGAACCTTCATTTAGCGGCTACTATTTTAGATCAGAGAGAATTAGGAAAGAAATAATAAAACATAGCTCCATTACTACACGTGCTCTTACTAGTGGTAGTTCGTTAAGTCAATTAAACATTTCAATTCCTTCATTAGAGGAACAAAGTAAAATCGCAAGATTATTAGAACTTATTGACAAAAAACTTGATTCACAAAGGAAACTCATTAACAATTATGAAACCTTAATGAACGAAATTTACAATTGTAGCGAAAAAGAATCAGAGTATGTTTTAAAGGATTTAGTAACATTTGAAAAGAAAACGCGTCGAATGTCTTCCGAAGGCCGAGATTCCGGAATATTTGCGTTTTATACGAATGAAAAAAAACAAAACAAATATATTGATGATTATGATTTTAATGGGGAATATATAATTGCAAACACAGGGGGACAAGCCAATTTTAAATATGTGAACGGTGCTTTTGCAGTTATGTCTGACAGTTTAGTTATGAAGATAAAAGAGGCAAATACTCCAGCCGTTTATTATTCCTTACTATCGATGACACAATACATTAATAACGTAGGATTTGTAGGTTCTGGATTGAAACATTTAGATAAAAAATGGTTTTCAAATTTGCTTATAGATATTCCCAACAAAAAAACAATTGAGTTATTAGAAAAGATTGAACATAATTTACAAATACTAAAGAAATTTGAATCTAATTTTTTAACCTTAAAAATCTATTTATTACAAGCTCTATTTGTATGATATTCACTATAGACAATCTAAAAGATATAAAGTCCTTAATTAAAACGCTTAGAGAAAAACTATTTGATCATAAATCGAATAATTTATTAGGGAATGAAATCAACTTTATAAATGGATACGCATTTGATCCTAAAACTTATGATGTTAACGGCAAATATTATGTTTGTACAATCTCTAATGTAAACGGTGATAGATATCTTGATTTAACTCAAGTTAATAGAGTTAGTGAAATCCCTAAAGACTTAAACACAAATCAACAACTTTTTTCAGGAGATATATTAATGTCATTAACAGGTAATGTTGGAAGAGTTTCAATTGTTGAATATAATAATGGGCTATTAAACCAAAGGGTTGCAAAAATAGAAGTTAAAAACAAAACCTCTTCAAATTTTATATATCACGCATTATCTTCTGAAAAGTTTTTGAAATACGTGAAAAAACAATCTCAAGGTTCATCACAAAACAATATTTATTATAAAAATATTGAAAAGTTCGCTCTCCCTAACTTTGATTCCAACAAAAGATTATTAAGTGTTTTAGACAAAATTGATTTTTTAATAATCAATCATTCTTTTTTATTACAAAGGCTCATAGGTATTAAAATATTCTTACTTCAAAATATGTTCATATGAATAATTTTTTTAATAATTGACTTTTCATTATTGCGAGATTAGAAAGTTCTTGTTCAAGTTTATAATAAAGTTTTTCTATCTTCCCAATATTAGCCACAAAGCTCTCTTGTCTATTTTCATCTATCAAACGTATGGGCAGACTGGATAAAGTCCCTAATGTAATGTAAGACATTGCACTGGAATTAGTTTTTGACCTTAAATAATCAATCAATATAAAATCCAAATAAAGTTTTAGGTACTTTGCATTTAATTTAAAGTTTTTCAACACATAAGTTCTTTGATAGGCATTAAATTTCCCTTTAAAATATTTAGTAAGGCCAACTTCACCATTTCCAGCAATTAATAGTGCTTCACAGTCAAACGCGTATGTGTTGGTCTTATAACTTTCTTTAGAGCACGTAAAGAATTCATATTTCCCGTTTTCAACCATAGCATTAGCATTTAATTTGCCTGTTGTTATATCACATATATCAGTTAATTTTTGATATTTAAAATTTGTTTGCTTACTGAATTCTAACGTCTTAATCGTTTTAATTAAGGATTTATATAAATCAATGAGTTTCCTTTGTGTTTCAATTTTCTTCTCAATTGCTGACAAAAATAGTGATATTTTGTTTTGCTCATTTTTATCTTGTGGAATATTAACATTTACATCTTTAAAATGTTTTGATGAAATCCCATATACTTTTGTTCCTACTGCGAGTCTTCTCAATTGATCTTTAATTTGGGTAGAATTAAACAAAAAACCTTTAAAACCAAGTTCCATTAGATTTTTCTTTTCCCTAGCATGTATTGTATGCAGTCCAGCTACCGCAGGTATTGAATCAGATATAATTTCAATTGCTTGACCAACCCCACTATAATCCTCTGAAGCATCTGCAAAAATCAGATCACCTTTTCTTACAAACTCTTTATTTTTTCTATCTTCATCATTGATTAAAAAAGGAATTCTATCATCATTAACATCCGTTAAAATCGGAAGACCTCTATGTATTAATCCATAGTGATAATTTTTAGTATTACCACTCACATAAGTCAATTCACTCCATGATAAAGAATTTGTACTGAAGAAATTGAATAGGGTGTCTGCTTTATATTTTTTCCACTCACTTGTAAATTCAGGAAATCTCAAATGTGGAACATTAAGGATTTTATTTTCGTTATTATTCATTTTTATTATCACCTCATAATCCTTGAGCAACTTCGTGATCAAGAATATATTTTCTTTCCATCCAATCAGGCATATGTATTGTTAAAAAATTGTAAAAGTCTTTATCATGATTTGGATATATCAAATGAGTAAATTCATGTAAAACTACATATTCTACTTCTGAAATATTTGCTTTATAAAGATACTCATTAAATACTATCTTTCGTTTCCCAGGGTTACAAGATCCCCACATTGTTTTCATTTTTCTGATGCTTATTTTTGGACATTCTATATTATACTTCTTGAAAATTTCTTTATAGTATTTTCTACCAATTTTACTATAAACAACAAGTGATTCTCTTCTCCACCATTTTCTAAAAACTCGGTCTATTTTATCTTGGTCATTTATATTTTGTGTGTAAATATATAGATTTTTCTCGTCTTTTAAGATTTCATTTTGGCCTTCTTTAATATATACCCTATAGTCTTTTCCCAAAATTTGTAGAGTGCTCCCATTTTTTAAGCATTCTAAGTTGTCTTCTCCCTCAGATTGCTTATATTTATATAAGTGTTTTTCAATCCAATCAACTTTGTCTAATAAGAACTTTTCAATCCATTCATCTGGGACAAAAATTGGAGTTGAAAGAGTCACACTATAATCTCTCGATACTTTCAAGTGAACATTTTTAATTGCTTTTTTTGTAACCTTTACTTCAATTTCTTCAGCTTTTATTTTTAATTTAACATTGCTCATGCTTAATACCTCGATACAGCATATTTTAAAATTGAATCAATACATAAATCGATCATTTCAATTGCTTTTTCACTATTTGTATCAAAACTTAAAACCTCAAACATATTAAAAAGAGGATTATCTAATTTCCTTTGAAGTTCCTTGTGAACAATAACATTATATTTCCAATCTCTCTTTGTAGTTTCTTCAATTACTCCTTTAATTTCTATCGAACAATTAGCAATGATTTCTTCTTCCTCTAGCGTCAATTCTCTTTCAAAATCATTTTTTATTATATTTGCAATAGAACCATAAAAAGCTTTTGCTTCTTGATCATCTTTTATAGTGTTTGGGTATGATTTTGAAGTAAGACCGGTCTTTAAATCATCTGCAATCCTTTTCATATCTGAAAGATATTTCTCGCCATCTCTTTGCGCCTCATACTCAGCTAGCGTTTTTTTAATCTTTGTAGAGAACTCCTCAAAAAGCAAAGGATCGTCATATCTTATTTGTTTCAACTTAGACTCCGCCTTAGTTTTTATGACATCAGCCTTTGCATCATTAGTGTCATATTCATCAATTAGTTTTTCCATTTCAATTTCATTTGTAATAACTACCGGCGACGAAGTTTGATATATTCCGTCAACATTAACGAAATTTTTAAGTATATTCATTAAACTATCTTCTGAAAATTTAAATTCTAAATTATCTGACTCGTATCTATTTATTACCGATTTCATTAGTTTACTAAAGAATAATAAATCTTTTTTATATTCTTCGATTTTTTCTAAACCTATTATCTTGAATAATTGATAGTTAACTACTGAGAATTCAAAATTTCTTTTAAACTCTGATAACAATTCATAAAACCTTGTTCGTTTTTCTTGTTCTTTTAAAAATAATTGCCACTCATTACTACTTTCTCTTTTAGATTGCGGAATTTCTTCGAAAAAGTCTAATAAATTTTTATGTGTTTTATCTAATTCTATCTTTCCAGAATCTAATGATAAAATTGAGTCAGTGAAATCACTTCTATCAAAATTGTTAAGTTTATATTCTGCATCATCATATAATTCAATTGCTTCATTTAACTTATCAAAATTTCCCCAATAATCAACAATTAGCCCAAAATCTTTATTAGAATACACCCTATTGACTCTAGCAATGGTTTGTAACAGCCCGTGTTCTCTTACTGATTTATCTAGATATAAAACACCAGCAATTGGTGCATCAAATCCCGTCAATAGTTTATCTTTTACTATTAATAAGTTTAGTTCATCTTCAGGATTTTTAAATCTTTCCGTTATTGATTCGTCATATTTTTCGTCATTATTGCCAAAGAATGGTTCGACGACCCTTTTTCTGTACTCTGCTATAATTCTTTGTTGTTCTGGTGTTGAAGAGTCATCAGGATTTCCATCAGATACTTCTTGCATGGTAAAAGAAATACAGACAGCAGGTTTAATTAATCCATTACTATAGGTATTTATATAATTATACATTTGAACTGCGACGGCTCTTGAAGAACAAGCTAAAATAGCTTTTATGCCTTTGGGTTTTAAATATATTTTGAAATGATTTACAATATCAAAAGCAATTAAACTTAGCCTTGATTCAATTTTGGCTAATGTTTGAAATTTACTATATTTTTTCTTTAGATCTTCTTTTTGATCTTCATTTAGTCCCCTTGTTTGTTCTTCAAAAAATTGATTGATAATTTCTTTCGGATTATCTTGCTTCACTATTTTTCCTTCATAAACAAGTGGCACAGTAATCCCGTCATCAATTGATTTTTTCATGGTATAACTATGTATTAATTTACCAAATCTTTTTATAGTGTCTTTGTCATATTTACTCTTGCTTATCAATGGAGTTCCTGTGAAAGCAATCATTTTTGCGTTAGGCATAACTTCTTTCATATAGTTAAACATTGAACCATAATTTGAACGGTGCGCCTCATCAATTAAAATATAAAACGTTTCACTATTCTTTTCGAAATAATTATTCTTAATTGCAGTTTCAAATTTATTAATAACAGTAGTAACTACTATATTACTTGAATCTTTTAAGGCGCCAATTAGACCTCTTCCGGTCGTTGCCCTAATAGGATTTAACTGTGTATTTGCAAAATTATCTTTAATCTGTTTGTCCAAATTTATTCTGTCTGTAACAATAATAAATCTCGGGTTTTGAGCACTAAATTCCAACATTATTTTCTTAACTAACATAACCATAGTCAAAGATTTTCCACTACCTTGAGTATGCCATATAACACCTCCATCAGATAGTTCTTCTCCGTCAAAGCCTTTAAATCTTTTAATAGATTTTTCAATAGCAAAAAATTGCTGATATCTAGCAATCTTTTTTATACCATTATCATAAATAATATAATTTTTTATTAAATTCAATAATCGCTCTTTATTAAGCAGAAAATATATTGCCTTGTCTTGCTCTAAAACTTGACCATCATCTATGTATTTCAATATTTTTTCTTTGCTGTTTTCTAGACTTTCTTTATCCTCTTTCCATTCAACAAAATAACCCGCCTCAGTTCCTGTTGTTCCATATTTAACTCGATTAGGTTCAGCCGCAATTACTAACTGAGAAAACTTGAATAATTGGGGTATATATTGAGGTTGCATGTTTCTAACGTTTTGATTAACCCCTTCATCAACATTAATGCTTGAACTTTTACATTCAATAATAACAATTGGAATTCCATTCAATAAAATTACTATGTCGGGTCTTGAATGTTCTCCATTAGTCCTTTCCACACTAAATTCTTCTGTGACTTGCCATATATTGTTTTTGGGTTCCTTAAAGTCAATATAATTCAAATCAAATGATTGTTGATCGTATATATCGGAATCAATAGATATACTTTCTGTAACGCTAATTCCTAAAGTTAGGTTTGTAAAAATTTCTTTACTTGCCGGAAGTAAACCATGGATTAACGAAACATTTATTTCACGAACGGCTCGACTAATAGATTCTCCAGAAAAGGAAAAATCTATGCCTTTATAATTGTATTTTTGTTTGTTTAAAAATTCAGTTAATTCATCAATGAACAAGACATTGTTCAACTTTCCGCGTTTTCTTTCTGCCTCAGATCTACTTACATATTCAAATCCCATTTTCACTAACATTTTAATAAGTCTATCTTGAGATTCTGGTCGCTCATTAAATATTTGATGTTTTAGTGGCATAAAAACCTCCTGTTTTTAATCTAAAAGACCCAGTTCTTTTAAATATTTATCTATTTCTATATCTAGTTCTTCTTTTTCTTTTTCCAGTTTTTTTATCTCTTTAAGAACTAATTTAATGTCAATAGGTTTCTCTTCTTCGAAAGTGTCAACATATCTAGGAATATTTAAATTAAATTCATTCTTTTCTATTTCATCTATGGTTGCAACATGACTGAACTTGTCTACAGTTGCCTCCTTGTAATTGTTGTCTTTGTAGAAATTATACACTTCTACTATTTCATTAATAGTTGAAGGTTCTAATTTGTTTTTTGAACCATCTTTAGTTACGGGTTTCTTTGAAGCATCTATAAATAAGATATCTTTCTTTTCGCCCCTGTTTTTTCTAAAAATTAATATTGATGCTGGTATAGAAGTTCCATAAAACAAGTTTTCAGGAAAACCAATTACCGCATCCAATAAATTTCTGTCAATAATAGCTTTTCTAATTCTAGCTTCAGATGCTCCTCTAAATAACACCCCGTGTGGAGCAACTGCTGCAATTCTTCCTTCTGAACTCATTGAATGTATCATATGTAATAGAAATGCCCAATCGCCTTTTGACTGTGGTGGGACTCCTATATCAAATCTGTGCCATCTATCTAAACCTGCTGTCATTTCAAATTTAGTATCTTTTTTACTTTTTTTAGAGTCATCTGAAGAAATCTCACCACCAGGATTAAATCCTTTAGCCCACTTATCCAAACTAAATGGCATATTTGCAACAATACATTCAAACTTCATTAAGTTGCCATCAGAATCTAAAAATTGTGGATTTGCTAAAGTATCTCCCCATTTAATTTGTGCATCTTGAATATTGTGTAAAAACATATTCATTCTAGCCATTGAAATTGCGCTACCATTCGATTCTTGACCATATATTTGAACACCTTTAATACCTAATTGTTTAGCGGCTCTAATTAGTAACGATCCCGAGCCACAGGTTGGATCATAAATTCTATCTCCGGCTTTAGGTTCAACTATCTTTGCCATTACTTCCGAAACTTCTTGTGGTGTATAAAAACTACCGGCTTTTTTGCCAGCCATAGTTGCGAACTGACCTATCATATATTCATACGCATCTCCAATAATATCAGACGGTATTTCATTATCTGATGTTTCAATTTGACTTGGTCTCAAATCTAAAACTGCAAAATCTTCCAATAATGTTCTTAAGATAGCGTTCTTTTGGTCTTTCTTTCCAAGATTTGCCTCACTATTAAAGTCTATACTCCTAAAAATTCCATTTAATGTTGCATTCGATGACTCAATGGATGTTAATGACTCACTTATTTTTCTTCCGATGTCATCTTGATTTCTATTTGAATACAAATAGTCAAAAGTACTTTCGTTTTCAAGAACAAAAGGTAAATTTTTTATTTGTCTTTCAAGTCTAATGCCTTCGTATTCTTTTTCAAGTCTCTCAACATCTTCTTTAAAAAAATCACTCAAATACTTAATAAAAAGCATCGATAATATGTAATCTTTGTAGTTTGAGGCATCAATGTTATCTCTAAATGTATCTGCTGCACTCCATAAAGTTTTTATAATTTGATCTTTTGTTGTTTTCGCCATTTTTATTTCTCCTTAAATTTTTTCATATATAATTTTTTTCATTAAATCATTTTTGTCTTTCAATAAGTTAATTATCCGAGCTCTTTTGTTTAAACTATCCCATAAATTACCTATAGATAATTGTATTGAATACTCTTCACTTGGAACATTAATACTTTCCAACATTTTTTTATTAATAGAGTAAAACCTAGTACCTGAGTTGCTCATAGTTTCTAACATCGGTATATTTTTTTCAATTAAATATGCTATATATGAAGGATGATACTTCTTGTTTTTTAGCCTAATAATAATTAGATTGTTACCATAATACACTTGATCTTTTGATTGGTCTATTAGATTAACGTATTGTGGAGACACTCTTTTAATTATGATATCGTCCTTATAAACATTTGTATCAAACAAAACATTGTCATTTATGGTTTCAACTAAAGTTTCATTGTTTTCTTTTAATCCAGCAGACAAAATAACTTTTTTCTTATTGATTGTACTATCTTTCTCAGTAACTTTGGGTGTGATAATTACAGCTATATCATTAATTTTCATTTTGTTCTCCTACTCGTGTAACCTTTATCTAGTATTAGGTTACTTTTTTAAGCTTTACAACTATTTTTACTTGGTAAAATTAAGTCTTTTGCATCAACTTCATAAATGTTATCGTTATACGGGCTATTACACGAGCGACACAACGGTATAATATATCTACTCTTGTCATCACCTGATGCTTTAATAACGTGTCCGCCAATCAAATCTTTGGGGATTACTTTGTTATTACAAAACCTACAATAACCCGCTTCTTTTTCATTGTTAGGGTATTTGTTTTTGTTCCAATGTTCAATCCAACTCGAACAGCTACATGTCGGCGATGAAACTGCATCTCCAGAACGAAAATTTTTAACTTTCATCTTTTCTCTCCTTTTTCATTTTTAGAAGAAAATTAAAATAAGTTATGGTATAATACCACTGTACAAGAACTTATTTAAGTTCGGCGCCATTCAACTAGAATAGGCGCTTTTTTTCTTCTATGCTTGCATTTTATATCAAAAAAATAAAAAAGTCAACAATTAATGATGGTTTTTTGTGTTTTTTTATAAATGTAACAATGATACAACAAATAATTATTGCGTTGATTGGTTTTAATTGTCATTATTCTTTTATTAATCTAATATGCATTTTTTATTCATTCACTTACCAGAAGTGACTTTATCATTATTATCATATTTATCATATATATCATCATGATTGATTCTATATCTTTTATCTATACTCTAATATCTAATCTCTTATATCTATGTGGACATTTTGGTGGACATTTTCCACACATTTTTATTAGAACTAAATCTTTTTCTATTTTTTTTAGTTTTAATTGCATTTGTATGCTCTGAGACAACCCATAGTGCTACTAATTGTTTGCTACAATGTGGTTGTAATTAAAAAGAAAGTATTAATTTTTCAAAGACTTGATTAAAGATTTTAATATGGTAAAACAACAAGGACTACCAATCTTAGTTTTGATAAATTAGAAATGAGGAAATAATCTTATGCAAGAAAACATTAAAACTATCACACCAATTAAAGTTGTATCTCAAGATACTTTTAAACCCGAGTTAAGAAAGAAAAAGGTTGCTGCTTACGCAAGAGTATCAACCGATTATGAAGATCAATTAAATTCTTATAAAGTTCAATGTGATGAATATACAACCAGAATCACTTCTAATCCAAATTATATTTTCTCAGGTCTTTTTGCAGATCAAGGATTATCTGGAACTCAAGCAAAGAAAAGACCAGAGTTCATGAAAATGATTGAAGCTGCAAGAAACGGTGATATTGATTTAATTCTAACTAAATCTATTTCAAGGTTTGGTCGTAATACGGTTGATGTTATTTCATACATTAGAGAACTTAGGACTTTAAATGTTGAAATATTTTTCGAGAAAGAAAACATTTCATCACTTGATCCAAAAATAGACTTCATGCTAACAATCCTATCTTCTATTGCCCAGGAAGAATCACGTTCAATATCTTCTAACGTTAAATGGGCAATAGAGAAAAAGGCTAAAAAGGGTATTGTTGATCCAAGACGTATTTTTGGTTATGATGTTGTTGATTCTAAATATGTCATCAATGAATCTGAATCTAAAATCATTAAAGAAATCTTTAATCTAGCTTTAATCGGTTATAACATCAACGATATTGTTAAAACCTTAAATAATCAAGATTATCAAACTCTAAAAGGTTCAACTTTTAAATATGGAACTGTTAGACATATTTTACAAAACGAACGATATGCTGGTGATGCCCTTTTAAGAAAAACAGTCTGTATTGACTATTTAACTAAAAAGACCGTTAAAAACGATAATATCGTTGATAAATACTATGTATCTAATAATCATGAAGGCATTATCACTAAAGAACAATTTCAAAATGTTCAAAACATTTTAAATAGTAATAAAACCAAATCTAAAACTTTAAGTAAAACAAGTAAGTATCCGCTTACTGGTATTCTATATTGTCCTAAATGTGGTAGAACTTTAAAACGACAACACATTAAAAGTGGTTCTTCGATGTATGTGGTCTTAAATTGTAATCATTCATACAATAACGATTTTACTTGTAAAACAACATCACCAAGATACGATTTAGTAATGGGTGCGGTAGTAGATGCTGTTAATCTTTTATCATCTGATGAAACGCTATTAAATACAATCGTCGATACCTTTGATAGTGAGTCGCATCTTAATGCTCTACGCTTCTCTTTAGAAATGTTACAAGATGAAGTAACTACCCTTCATCAAAAACTTAATGAAAAATATGAAAATTCAATTGTTGAAGAAATCAAATCAAAGGAAAATACAATTTCGGATCTTTCAAATCAGATTAGTATTGAATCTTCTGCTTTAATTAAGTTAGAGTATTTGAAATCTTTAAATGCTTATCCTGTTTTAGATTCAACCTTTAATTTTAAAGATATTTTATCAATCATCCTAGTAACCAATCAAAAAGTAAAATTAATACTTGCACCTAGAAAAACACTAGATACTTTAACTAGTGATATTAAAAAAATCTTAGAGTTGGAACCAATCGTTAGTAAAATGCATTTATCGGAAGATGAAACAAGGGGCATATTCTATGAGGTAGCACTTTATGAATAATATCAATATTATTAAAGCTATACCAAATTATACTGAAGTTAAGAAACGGGCCGTTGGATATGCTAGAGTATCAACAGATACTTTACTACAAGACACTTCTTATAGTCTTCAGATTGATGAACTTGAAAAAGATATAAGATCCAATTCTAATTATTTGTTTTTAGGTGTTTTTGAAGATAAAGCATCTGGTTCTTCTATTATCAAGAGAGAAGAATTCAAAACAATGATTGAGCTTGCTAGACAAAATGAAATCGATGTAATTATTACAAAATCAATTTCTAGATTTGGAAGAAATTTAATTGAAACAATAACTACTGTTAGAGAACTTAGAAACATTGGTGTTGAAGTAATATTCCAAAAAGAAAACATTTCATCACTTGATGATTCTTTTGATTTCCTCTTCTCTGTTTTAGCAAGTCATGCTGAAGAAGAAAGTAATAATATTTCTGATAATAATAGATGGTCTGTAAATAAAAGAAAACAAAAAGGTGAAAACTTAACTAATCAAATCTATGGTTATAAAATTATCAATAAAGAATTTCATATAATTGAAGATGAAGCGATAGTTGTAAGAAAAATATATGAGTTATATTTATCAGGTAGTTCTTATAACGATATTATTAATTACTTATCATTAAAAGGCATTAAAACAAGAAAAGGCAATAACATCTGGTCAAAAGCAACTATTGAAGGAATTCTTCAAAACGAGAAGTTTTGTGGGGACATGATACTTGGTAAGTATTATGTTGTAAAAGGTGTTAAAACCGCTAATAAACGCGGTTTAACCGATATGTATCTAGTTGAGAACAACCACCCTGCAATCATATCAAAGGAAACATTTATTAAAGCTCAAGAACTTAGAAAATCTAGACACAAACATGTTTCTAAAAATACTAACAAAAAGTTATCTCCGTTTTCTAAATTTGTATATTCTACTAAGCATCAAAGTTATTTTAGATACGCCCTTGAAAAGCCTAAAGGTCAAAGTGGAAATGTTACAAGCCAGATACCAACGATTTATTGTCCTGGTAAAAGTAACACTATTAAGCGGTTAAGTTTTCAAACTAAAGTTATTTTTGATTTATTAAATCAAGTTTTATCTGAAATTATAAGCAATCTTCTTCTCTTAGTTTTAGATAACCTTAAATTTTTAAATAATAAAATTGGAGTGACAAAAAATAAGGAGTCTCTTGTTTCTCGATTAGACGATTTAAAAAGGATTAAACGTCTAAGTGAGATTAGAAAACTCCTTACTATTAATAATGCATATGAAATTAGCGATTTAAGAAAAATATTTAGCAAAGTTATTGTTAATGAAGATTCTATCAATATTAAAATATCAATTTTGGATGATGATGGTATTGATTTAAATGGGTATAGTTTGATTCATAAAACCGAATATAGTTTCATCAAATTTTATAAGGAAGTCCGTTATCCTATTTTTATTTATTTTAATGGTTCCATCAAATAACATGTCATGCTTGATTTTGGTGGTTCCATCGCATGTACCATTAATCTAGGTGGTGGGGCGAAACCCGCCACTTTTTATTTCTTTTTGTCTTAAAGTAACAAAAAGACACCAATTAAGGTGCCTAATTATGTTGTTTGGTAGCCATTTTACTACCAATTTTTCATTATTGTGGTGCGGGTGACAGGAGTTGAACCTGCACGGATTACTCCGCTAGATCCTAAGTCTAGTGCGTCTGCCAATTTCGCCACACCCGCGCAAAAAGAATTATACCCTATAATTTTGATAGAGTCAATTCTTTTTTGAAAATTAGATTTTTTTCTTTTTTATCAAATACATACCAACACCAGATAATAAAATAGCAAGAGCAATACCATAATAAATAGTTGACGATGTCACATCTCTATCACTGACTTGCATGAGTATACGTGATGTGACCTCTTCTCCTTGGTGAATATATGATAGATAGATAAAATGTTCGCCTGATTGTTTATTTGCCAGTTCATATTCATTATATAATATACGCACGTGTGAGATATCAAGACCTTCTATAGATGCTTGTTGGTAAAACCAATCGATGATGTCATCATCACTCATCATTCGATGGCTTTCTACAGTTAAAATCAACTCATTTGCTTCAAAAATGGGTCCTCTATGATCAATGACATGTATATATATCGTATGTAGAGATTCATTCAGTTGCGTATCTTTAGTTGATAATGTCATTTGATATATTCCAGCAATTTGCGTTTGATTATATTCATTAACTATCCATTCAGTTGTGACATGTGTTCCATCAACATCATCGATAATGATAAATTTTGACAAAATATCATCATTAGTGAGTGGATCATCTGTGTTATATATGAAAATATTTTGTGGATATTGTGCGCTAGGCGCTTGTCTGTCTACTAGCTGTATATTAACAGTTAAGAAACCTTCATTGTTCGAAGAATCACTAATAGCTAATTTTAAATGATAGTATCCCACATGGATTGCACTTGAATATGTATCTTCAATAACTTGAATTTCACTGTGATTCAAACTGTCAACATTATCAATGATGCTTACTTGCTCTATGATGTCTTCTATTGAGATTTTTTCAGTTAGTGGGATAACTAAAGTGTCTTCTATGCTCATGACTGGCGCTGTTATGTCATAAACCTCAATATTTATTGTATAAAATTTCTTAATCTGATTATGAGTTGTTGACATTTGAAAACGATAAGAACCCGGTAGTTTGTTGCTTTGTGAATAATCATCTTCTTCAATAATGATATCTAATAAATTACCTAACGGATCTTTTGCAGTAAACAATGATAAAATCGTTGAAGTGTCCCAAGGATTATCGACATCAATCATTAAGACGCCTTCATAATTTATTTTATCTTCATGATTTAAATACGGTTCAAAACCTATAAAATCTGCATAATACCCTTGATACAAAATGACTTGATACACATTGACATCAATAGCAATCGGTATGTTGATGATTTCAACCTCTTGTGTTGCAGATTCAAATTCAATATACACTCTTTGATTAACACTATCATCTTGTAGTTCATAATCGTGTTCTTCTTGTGATATTGATTGTAAAATGGTAACTGAAAGATAATCAATTCCTTGTGTATGTTGCCCAATGAACTCATAAGATAAAACAAGCGTATATGGCTTTTGACTTTCAATTACAATCGATTCAATCGTGCTGGCAAAATAAGGATTATCATAATGAACACTTAAATTACTCATTGATAAATAATTTCTTCCTACTGGGGTATGCTGTATTGCACCTACTTTATACACTCCAATAAACATAAAGCTGAACAAACATAAAACTATAATCCATTTTTTCATAGTGTTAAACCTCCTAATCTATAGTAGATAAGATTAT
>OBJA01000513.1_pt1 | contig 33122 bp, 32 predicted proteins | sample 1519751 | NCBI WGS metagenome assembly OBJA01 (sample SAMEA3881238, study PRJEB22517) | soil metagenome | biome: lake sediment; feature: soda lake sediment; material: sediment, water from around vicinity | place: India | collected 2013-12-23 | depth 3 m
CCCAGCCGGCAGCGGCTCATCCTCGGCGGGCGTCCCTGCCCGCCGAGTATGAGCCGCTGCCGGCTTGGGCGCCACCCGTACAAGTGCCGCGCGACTTCACCCCTGTTGCTGCTGTTTGTGGCGGCGCAGAAATTCCCGCGCCAACTGCACATAACTTACCGCTCCGGTGGAGCGCCGATCATAGAGGATGATCGGCTTGCCATGGCTGGGAGCTTCGCTCAACCTGACGTTACGGGGAATCACCGTCTGGTAGGGGCGGCCCTTGAAGTGGGTCTCCACCTCGCCGGTCACCTGATGGGTCAGGCGATTGCGCCCATCGAACATGGTGAACAACAGCCCCTCGATGGCCAGTCGGCTATTGTACGAACTTTTAACCAGGCGAATGGTTCGCACCAGCTGACTAAGACCTTCCAAAGCGAAATATTCACACTGCATGGGAATGATCACCGCGTCGGCGGCGGTAAGGGCATTGATGGTCAGCAAGCCCAGGGAGGGCGGGCAATCAATAAAAATAAAATCGTAGTCGGGCAACAACGGCTGTAACAGTTTTTCCAGATAGCGCTCCCGCTTGGCGGCCGCCATCAACTCCACCTCGACCCCGATCAGGTCGATCCGGCTGGGCAACAGGAAAAGCTTGTCATTCATTTCGGCCACCGGCACAATCACCGCACTGGCCGCCAGACCCTCCACCAGACAGTGATAGAGGTGGGGGACTTCCCCCTCGGCGTTGCGCCCTTGCCAGCCCAAACCGCTGGAGGTGTTGCCCTGGGGGTCACAGTCAACCACCAGCACCTTCCGACCCAGTACCGCCAGGGAAGCCGCCAGATTGATGGCCGTGGTACTCTTGCCCACCCCACCCTTCTGGTTGGCCAGCGCCACCACCCTGGCCTTATCGCCGCCTGCCTTACACCTGCTCATGGCACAACCCCTCTCGCAACGGTTTTTTCGACCGACCACCCGGCAATACAAAGTTATTGGTTTTATCCAAGATTGCGGGTCGCAAGCGCCAAAAGTTGACACAGCCCCCGCCCCACCTCCCAGCCCTCGAACCTCAACCAACACAGCCCCAACATACCATCATTCAGCGGGGCAACCAACTGACTTTTGCTTTGCCCAGACCACAAACAAGCGGCGGTGTTTCACGTGGAACACTGCATATAAAGCCGAGAAAACAAGTGGATACCCCCAATGGCGCTAATCGCACTCCGTTAAGGCCAGCAAGAGTTCGGTGGTGCGGAGCATGGCTTCAAGGGTAATGGACTCATCGGTGGTGTGAACATCGGTCATACCGGTGCCGAGAATGGCGGTGGGTAAACCACGAGCGCTGAAAACGTTGGCATCGCTGCCGCCCCCGGCCACGGTGAAACGCAAGGGACGCCGCAGAAGATCGGCGGCCCGGTTGAGCCGGAGCAGCACCGGACTTTCGGCGGCCAACCGCATCATGGGGAATTGCTCCTCCACCGTGAATGCTAAACCAGGGCGGGGGGCTTCCGAGTCAGCTGAAGATACGTGGCTGGCGACAGGCCGGCCATGCTGTAGCCGTTCACCAGGGGTATTAAGCTGCTGCACGCTTGCGCCATGCTCGGCAATGGCCTGGAGAAAGACGTCCTTGATCGCCGTGGTGTAATTGGCCAATTTCAAGGGGTCGTGGCTGCGCACCTCGCCTTCCACCCGTGCCAGTTCGGGAATAATATTGGTGGCTTGGCCGCCGCTGATCAAGCCCACATTGGCGGTGCTTTCCTCGTCCAGGCGGCCCAGGGGCAAACGGGCCAGCGCCCGGGAGGCCAACTGGATGGCATTAACCCCGTTTTCGGGATGGAGACCGGCATGGGCCGCCACCCCGTGAACCTCGGCCACAAAGGAGTTGGCCGCCGGAGCCCCGATCACCGCCAAGTCGATACCGGCGCTGTCCAGGGCAAAACCGTAAGGGGCGCGAACCAGCCGCAAATCAAGATTTTTGGCCCCCAGCAACCCGATTTCCTCGCAGGTGGTAAAAACAAACTCCAGGGGATACGAACCGCGGCCATCCTCCTTGAGGCAGCGGGCCAACTCTATGAGCATGGCAATGCCGGCTTTGTCGTCGGCCCCCAGAATGGTGGGGCCGGCACTGGTAAAGGTGTTGCCGTGACGGCGCACCTTGATACCCCGGGACGGCTCCACCGTATCCAGGTGACAGTTGCAAAAAAAGGCCGGCACCTGCTGACGGTCCCCGATATGCACCAGCAGATTGCCGGTATCGGAGCCGGTTTTCGCCGCCGAATCATCCTCCAGAATTTCAGCCTTGAATTCGGTGGCAAACAGGCCCTTCAGGAAAGCGGCCAAACGCCCTTCCTCGCGGCCGGGGCTGTCGATTTCACACAGGCGGATAAAAACCTCGGCCAAACGCTCCGGTCGCAGCGGCATGGTACAAACTCCTCCACAGGATCAATAAAAAAAGCAACGGTACGAATCTGGCATATTACAACAGAACGGAAAAGCGACAAAGCGAGAAAAAACGTGAACGTTCAGCGCCACTCACCCCCCGGCTACAACCAAAAAATTTTATAGTAATCCCGGACAAACGGTTGGCAGACTTGCCAACAGGCAACCCTCAGGGCTATTATGCAGAGGTCAAAATCGGGGACCGTCACAGTCTCTCCATCAATCCAACCGCAAGGAGAAAACCATGGCTGTATTCAAATGCGACAAATGTGGAGCCACCAAAGAAGGACGTTGCAAGCCGCAAAAATGCCCCCAATGCGGGGAGAAGGGCTGCATGGCCAAGGAAGAAGCCGCAGCCGGCGGGGGTAACAAGTGCGGCGGGGGCTGCAAGAGCCGCAAATAGCCCCGGTGGCAGACAAACCCGGCAAGCGTCAACGAGGTACACTGCGGGTGCCCTTGCTGACGCTTGCCAGGCGCCAAAGTGTGTCGATTAGCCGCCTTGCGGGGAGAGGAGGGTAGGGGGATGAGTTCCGGCCGGGAAGTTTTGGTAACCTTTGAGCCCCGGGGCTTAACGGTGAAAACTGCCGTCGGCGAGCCCCTGCTGGCCGCCGCCCGCAAGGCGGGGCTGCACCTCAATGTTTCCTGCGGCGGCGACGGGGTTTGCGGCAAGTGCCGGGTCATCGTCGAGCAGGGGGAGGTTGGCGGCGGGGCCAGTGAAAAGATCAGCCCGGCCGATTATGCCGCCGGCCACCGTCTGGCCTGCGGGGCCACGGTGAGCGGCGATCTGGTGGTCCGTATTCCGCCGGAGTCGGGACTGGGGCGAGGCGGGCTGACCACCGGGGTGGCCGGCCGCAACCGGGCCCGGATGCATGTCTTCAATATCGAGGAATTGCGCCAGGACGGCCTCTTCCTCCCCCCTTTGGAAAAATTCTTCCTGGAGCTGCCTCGGGCCACCCACAGCGACAACATGGCCGACACCGCCCGGATCATCACCGGCCTCAGCAACCAGTACGGCGAGCGGGGAATGGTGGCACCGTTGCCGGTGCTGGCGAAAATCCCCGGCGCCATCCGCCAGGATGATTTTCGGGTCACCGTCACCCTGGCCCGGCCGGTGGGGCGGGGCAGAAACCTGATCACCGACATCCAGGCCGGCAACTGGACCCACCGCAACTTCGCCCTGGCCTTTGATATCGGCACCACCTCCATTTACGGCATCCTGCTCGACCTCAACAGCGGCCGGGTGCTGGCCCGGGACGGCGACTACAACGCCCAACTCAGCTACGGCGAGGATGTAATCAGCCGAATTATCCAGGCCGAGAAACCGCGGGGGCTGGCCCTGATGCAGGAACTGGTCACCTCCACCATCAACCGGTTGATCAGCAGGCTGCTCAAGAAGGCCAAGCCCCCGGAGGCGGAAAGCAAGGGCGAGGTGGGGCGCCAGGAGATCAACTCCATCACCCTGGCCGCCAACACCACCATGACCCACCTCCTGCTGGGGCTGGACCCCAGTCATATCCGCCGGGCGCCCTACGTCCCGGTAAGCACCTTCCTGCCGCCGGTTCGGGCCGCCGACCTGGGCATCGAGCTGCCCCGGCACTCCGTAGCCCTGTGCTACCCGGCAATTTCCAGCTACGTGGGCGGCGACATCGTGGCCGGGATCATGGGGGCCGGCATTTACCGCACCGACAAACTCACCCTCTACGTGGACATCGGCACCAACGCCGAAATCGTCATCGGCAACCGGGAATGGCTGGTCTGCGCCGCCTGCTCCGCCGGACCGGCTTTTGAAGGCGGCGGGATCACCCACGGGATGCGGGCGGCGGCCGGCGCCATCGAAGATTTCAGCCTCAATTCCGACACCCTGGAGCCCCACCTGGTCACCATCGGCAACAAGCCGCCCCTGGGCATCTGCGGCTCCGGGCTGCTGCTGATCATCGCTACCTTATTTGAGCGGGGCATCATCGACCACCAGGGCAAGTTTCGGCCGGAGCACGGCTCTCCTCGCCTGCGCCCCGGCAACAGCGGCCGGGAATACGTCCTGGCCTGGCAGCGGGATGCCGGCACCGACCATGATATTGTGCTCAACGAGGTGGATATCGAGAACTTCATCCGGGCCAAGGCGGCGATCTTCGCCGGTGTCAAGACCCTGGTGGAGGAGGTGGGACTGCAAATCGGCGACCTGGAACAGGTGGTGCTGGCCGGCGCCTTCGGCAGCTATCTGGATCTGGATGCCGCCATGGCCGTGGGCCTGCTGCCGGAGATCCCCGCCGAACGCTTTCTCTACGTGGGCAACGGCTCCCTGCTGGGGGCCTGGATGAGTGCCATGAGCAACCATATCCGCCGGGACGTGGTGGCGGTGGTCCGCAAAATGACCAGCTTCGAGCTTTCCGAGGTCGGCTCCTTCCAGGACCAGTACACCGCCTCGCAGTTCCTGCCCCACACCGACCTGGACCTTTTCCCCAAACAGCGTGGGCGGCTGGCCGGCGAACCCCGACAGTGAGCGAAACCAGCGATCCATTAAGGTGTTGGTTGTGGTCAGGGGGCCGGGCGCCGACTTTACGAAAAACGGAGTGAGGGGATTAGGACGACAGGGGCCAGTGTTCTTCGATAGCAGCCAGCAATTCGGCCACCGGGCGATCACTGTTCAAGGTAAGCAACTGTTCCGGGGGCAAATCATCGAGGGGGGTGAAGGCGGCTTGCTGGCGCAGGTAAATTTCCCAGCGGCCGTCGGAAACCGCTTGCGGATCGCGGGCGCGCAGCTCCAGGCGCTCTTTTTTGACGGCCTCGGAACACTCACAGTAGATGAAGAGAGCCCGAGCACCGAGGCGGCGGGCCAACTCCAGCGGCCGTTGCCGTTGGGCCCGGTCCAGGTAGGAGGCATCGAGAACCATATCCCGGTCGGCGGCCAATTCCAGTTCCGCCCGCCGCAACAGTTCATCGTAGGTCCGGCGGGTAAAGCCGGGGGCATAAATCCCCTGCCCGGGGGCCTCTCGGCGGCCGGTGGTGGGGGCCAGGCCGGCCAGTTCCTTGCGGACCACATCGGAGTTGGCATAGGCCAGACCCTGCCTGGCGGCCCAGGCTGCCGCCAGGGTGCTTTTGCCGGTGGCAATCATCCCGAAAAAGACGTACAGCCGGGGCTGTCGCCCACCGGCGACCGTGCCCGGGCCGCCACCAGCCGCTGAGTTGCGTCCATCTACCTGCGCCGAGCCTTGGCCGCACTCCGCCGAGCCCAGGCTGCGACCAGCCGGGGAAGTGGGCCGGGAGGCCGCGGCCCGGGAACCGGCCGCCGGCTGCTCAGCCTTGCCCGGCATAACCTTCGGCCAGCTTGAAATAACGGGCGGCCATGGCCAGGGATTTTTCCTGGGTGGCCTCGTCAACCTCCGGGGCATGGGCGGTGAAAAGCCCGATCTTGCCCCGCACGTAGGCCCGATAGCCCTGGTAGAAGCGCAACATGGTCACCAGCTCGGGGTCGGCGGAGAGGCGGGCGAAGTTTGCCACCAGGTAGGAGGAAAGATCTTCCCGGCCGTGGAAGTCCAGGTCCATGGCCAGAAAGGCGATATCGCTGGCCACGTCGCTGCAGCGGAAGCGCTGGTTGAACTCGATGCAGTCAAAAATATAAACGCCGGCGGGGGCAAAGCAGATATTGGCCGAGTAGAGATCGCCATGACCCTCACGAATCCGGCCGGCCGCCTGGCGGGCGGCAAAAAGCTCCTTTTGGGCCAGAAAGCGGCGGGCGGCGGCGGAGATTTGCTCAAACCGGGAACGGCTCAGGGCCGGGCAGCCGACAAAACCCTCGGTCTGCTCAAAGTTTTCCAGCACATTGACCGCCACCGCCTCGGCAGCCCCCAAGGCGTTGACCTCGGGACCGCCATCGGCCTGCTGGTAGAATGGCACCAACCGGGCAATAATTTGGTCGAGATGGGCGGTGGTTACCTCGCCCCGCTCCAGCATCCCGCTCATCATGCCCTCCTCGGGCATCCGGGCCATCTTGATCAGGTACTCCACCGGCTCGCCGGGGCCACCCAGACTCAAGGCTCCGGCCTGGTCCCGGTTCAGACTCAAGGTTTCCAGGTAAATTTCCGGGCAGAGCCGCCGATTCAGCCGCAACTCCTCACCACAAAAATGGCGGCGCCGCTCCAGGGTGGAAAAGTCGAGAAAGCCGAAGTTCACCGGCTTTTTCAGCTTATAAACAAAGTCACCGGCCAGCAGGACATAGGAAATATGGGTCTGCACCAGCCGCACTTCGCTTACCGGATGGGGATAAACCTCCGGAGCCAACAAAAACCGCACTTCCAAGGGCAGCCGCCCGGTCGGATCATCAGTAGTCATTAAATTGATACTCCTGCAAGATGAACCGTAACCGCCCAGCAGTGCCGCAGCTTCGGGCGATCAGCCCGGCTGGCTGTACCCCGCGTACGCCAGCCGGGCTGATCGCCCAAAGATGTGGTGCTGCTGGGCTGTTACGATTATTTCCAGTCGGGACGGAGGTTTAACTCGGTCAGTTGCTTGCGGGCCACCGGGGCCGGGGCCTCGGTGAGCGGGCAGGTTGCCTTCTGGGTCTTGGGGAAGGCGATCACGTCGCGGATGCTTTCGCGACCGGCAAGGATCATCAGCAGGCGATCCAGCCCGAAGGCCATCCCGCCGTGGGGCGGGGCTCCCAGCTCCAGGGCCTGCACCAGAAAGTCAAACTTGTCCTTGATCTCCTCGGGGGTGATCCCCAGGGCGGCAAAGACCGTGGCCTGGAGATCCGGGCGATGGATCCGGATGGAGCCGCCGCCGATCTCGGTGCCGTTGAGGACCAGGTCATAGGCCCGGCTCCGCACCCGGCCGGGATCGCTGGCCAGCAGCGGCAGATCCTCCTCCACCGGGGCGGTGAAGGGATGATGCACCGCCACATGGCGCTTGGCCTCGCTGTCGTACTCCAGCAGAGGAAAGTCGGTGACCCAGGTAAAGACAAAGGTGTCCCGGTCCAGCAGGTTGAGGCGGCGAGCCAGCTCCAGGCGCAGCTCGGCCAGGGCCCCGTGGACCACCTTGGGCTGGTCGGCCACGAAGAAAAGCAGGTCGTCGGTTTCCGCCCCCAGGGCGTTCATCATGGCCTGGCGCTCTTCGGGGGTGAAGAACTTGGCAATGGGCGACTGCCACTCCCCGTCCTCCTTGATCTTGACCCAGGCCAGGCCCTTGGCCCCGAACTCGCCGGCAAAGGCGGTGAGGTCATCGAGATCCTTGCGGGAGAAATGGGCGCAGCCCTTGGCGTTGATGCTCTTGATCATCCCGCCGCCTTCCACCACCTTGCGGAAGACCTGCAGGCCGCAGTTTTTGACGATCTCGGTGATCTCCACCAGCTCCAGGCCGAAACGCAGGTCGGGCCGGTCGGTGCCGAAGCGGCTGATGGCCTCGGCGTAGGTCATCCGGGGGAAGGGCGGGGTCAGCTCCCGGCCCAGGGTGGCCTGAAAGAGGGACTTCATCATGCCCTCGGCCACCGCCATTACATCCTCCTCGTCGATAAAGGAGAGCTCGAAGTCCACCTGGGTGAACTCGGGCTGGCGGTCGGCCCGCAGGTCCTCATCCCGGAAACAGCGGACAATCTGGTAGTAGCGGTCCATGCCGCCCACCATCAGCAGTTGCTTGAAAAGCTGGGGCGACTGGGGCAGGGCAAAAAATTTGCCGGGGTTGACCCGGCTGGGTACCAGGTAGTCGCGGGCCCCTTCCGGGGTGGAGCGGGTCAGCACCGGGGTTTCGATCTCCAGAAAATCCTGGCTGTTAAGGTAGCTGCGGATGGCCTGGCAGGCGGTATGGCGCATGATCAGGTTGGCGGCCATGGCCGGCCGCCGCAGGTCGAGATAGCGGTACTTGAGGCGCAGGGTGTCGGCCACCTCGATTTCCTCGTCCAGGGGGAAGGGCGGGGTGCGGCTCTGGTTGAGAATCCGCAGCTCGTCCACCATCACCTCGATCTCGCCGGTGGTCAGCTTGGGGTTGGTCATCCCCTCGGGCCGGGCCGCCACCCGGCCCCGCACCGCCAGCACCCACTCGCCGCGCAGGCCGTGGGCCTTGGCATGGACTTCGGGGTTGATTTCCGGGTTGAAGACCACCTGGGTGATCCCCCGGCGATCCCGGAGATCGATAAAGATCACTCCGCCATGGTCGCGCCGGCGCAAAACCCAGCCCATCAGGGTAACTTCCTCGCCGATATTGGCCTTGTTGAGAATGTTGCAGTGGTGACTGCGCTTCAAGTTGCCCATGGATTCCATGAGTGCCGGCTCCTGTCAAAAGTGAAAATAGGATAATCGATAAATTTTATTTACTGCGCTGCTGCCAGGGCCGGCAGCAGTTCGCTTAAGTCGTCATCCAGACCGATTTCCTGCTCAAGCTTGGTCTGCATATCGCGGAGTACCGCCCGGCCCCGGTTCAGCTCATCCTCGCCGATGATCAGCACCTGGCCGGCTCCCAGGCGGTCGGCCTGTTTCATCTGATTTTTCAGGCTCCGGCCCTGGACATCCATCACCACCCGCAGCCCCCGGCGCCGGCAGTTGTGGAGCAGGCCGAAGCCGTAAGCGGCGGCTGCGTCTCCCAGACAGGCCACGAAGAGCTGGGGCGCGACCGCCTCGCTGCGCTGCTGTTCCTGCAGCAAAAGCACCAGCCGTTCCATTCCCATGGCAAAACCGATGCCGGGCAGATCGGGACCACCCAACTGCTTGATCAAGCCGTCGTAACGGCCCCCGGCCCCCACCGCGCTCTGGGCACCCAGGGCATCGGTGAGCAGCTCGAAGGTGGTCCTGGTGTAGTAATCCAGGCCCCGGACCATGAAGGGATTGAGCCGGTAGGGAATCTGCAGCCGGTCAAGGTCGGCCCGCACCTGCTCCAGATGCTCGGCACAGCCCTGGCAGAGCCCATCGAGAATGGAGGGGGCGGCGGCAACCTGCTCCCGGCAGTGGACGCTTTTGCAGTCCAACACCCGCAGAGGATTGCTCTCGGTCCGGCGCTGGCAGTCTTCGCACAGGTGCTCCCGGCGCTGCTCCAGAAAGGCCACCAACGCCTGGCGGTATCCGGGACGGCATTGGAGACAGCCCAGGGAATTAAGCTCCAGGCTCACCGTCAGCCCCAGCTCGCCTGCCAGCAGCCAGGCCATGGCAATCACCTCGGCATCCAGCCGGGGATGGTCGGCCCCCAAGGCCTCGACGCTCAACTGGTGAAACTGGCGCAAACGCCCTTTCTGGGGCCGTTCGTGGCGAAACATGGGGCCGACGGTATAGAGCCGGTTCACCGGCCGCCGCAGGTGCAAGGCATGTTCGATAAAAGCCCGCAGCACCGGGGCGGTGCCCTCGGGCCGCATGGTCAGCGACTCGCCGTTGCGGTCGCTGAAGGTGTACATCTCCTTTTCGACAATGTCGGTGGCCTCGCCGATGGAGCGGGCAAAAAGCTCGGTTTTTTCCAGGATCGGCACCTTGATCTCTTCAAAGCCGAAACGGTGGAAAATATCCCGGGCCCGGCCCTCGACCAACTGCCAAAGCCCGACCTCGTCGGGCAGAATGTCTTTAAAGCCTTTCAGGGCCTTCATCATCTACGGTTCCGCTTTGGAGAAGTGAAAGGGGAGGGGCCTGATGCCCCCGGGCGGTCTTGGAGTTCAGCCAAAAGGATGGATTTCTAGCGCAATAACCGGGAAAAGTCAAGCAGCGGGGCGGTGATCATCCGCGCCAAGCAAAAGCATTGGTTGTATGGTCAGGAGCTGGCGGCTTCAACGTTACCCGTACAAGCGCCAGGCGATTACGAGGTTGCCTTGGCGACGATCAGGCAAACCGGGGTCGACAGCTACTCGGCAGCTACCCTAAAGCTGCTGGTGGTCGGTTTTAATGCAGCGATCCATGATCACCGTCAGCCCGGCGGCCGCCGCCCGGGCCGCCGCCTCCCGGTTGACGATGCCCTCCTGCATCCAGACGGTGCCGGCCCCCATGGCCACCGCCGCCTCCACCACCGGCCCCACCTGGTCGGAGCGGCGAAAGATCACCACAATATCCACCGGCCGGCCGATTTCCAGGAGGGAGGGATAGCAGGGCAGGCCGAGAATTTCCTCCTGCCCCGGATTGACCGGGATCACCGTAAAGCCCTGGCGCAACAGGTAACGGGCCACATCGTGGCTGGGCCGTTCCGGCTTGGGCGACAAGCCCACCACGGCAACCACCGGCAACCTCCCGCTGGCGGGATCCGGGGTCAAAATCAAACGAATTTGTCGCAAATCGACAAGTTGCATCGGCTTAGCGGTTGCGCCCTTTAACACTTTTTTGTATTTCTGACTCTCTGGTTCCGGGTGAGGCTCGATCGTGATGATCTCGCAAAAACCCACCAAGCATGGCGGACGGGAACGCGTAAACAACAAGTTACAAGACGTGGCCCGTCGGCGGCGCGGCTTTTTGCGACGCCGACAATCATAAACCGGGGGCCACCGGTAAGCAAGGGCAACAGGTCACGGAGCGCCACGTTCCGTGACCTGTAAGCACTAGCCAACAAGGGGTAAAACAGGAGAAAGAGCATGTGCCAGATGACGGTGATCCTGGAACGGGACGGGGAACAGGAGGTGGTGGCGGAAAACGCCTCGCTGCTGGAGGTGGTGGCGGACGGGGTGGAGATCAGCACCCTCTTCGACCGGCCCCGCCTGCTGCCGCAGGTCCGGGTCCGCCGGATCGACTTTCTCGGCGGCAAGGTAATTTTAGATTCGAACAATTAGGCAAATAGCCACAAACAACCAAAAAGCGGGGAGATCATGACGGAACAACAGGTAGTGGAGAAGCTGCGGGTGTTACTGCCCCACTGGATCGAACACAACCAGGGCCATGTCGCCGAATTTCGCAAGTGGAGCGCCACCGCCCGCAGCGAAGGCTGCCAGGAGCCAGCCAACCTCATCGACCGGGCCGCCGAGATCATGGAAGAGGCCGACCGCCTGTTGGCCGAAGCCCTGCACCAGGTCGGCGGCCCCGGCCATGGCGGTCATCACCACCACCATCACCACGACTGATTGGTAGCCCTTCATCAGGGGTACCCCAACCTGCCGATTTAACGGTTACGATTATCAAGCTTGTCGGCGTCGCCAAGAAGCCGAGCCACCGACGGGCCACGGCTTGTAACCTGTTGTTTACGCGTTCCCGCCCGCCATGCTTGGCGGGTTTTTGCCAGGTCATCAAGTTTCAAAGCTGCGCAGGGTGCTGACCAGGTTCTGGCGCCGGGCAAAGTCCAGTTCGGCCTTAACCGTGAGCAGGTGGTACTCCTCGGGGCGGCGGGCGATTTCCCGCCGCAACGGCTCCGAAAGCCAGTGGGAATCCTCCACCAGGTTGTAAAAGGCGCTGTCGATCCCGAAAAAACCGTCCAGCAGGTGGGTGGCGGTGTGGGCCAGCTTGCTCTGATAACCCTGGGGCAGTTGGGCCAGGTCGTCCAGGGCGCGGACTCCCGCCTTTTTCAGCTCGGCCAGGATTCCTGCCAGCACCCGACGGTTTTCCGCCACCCCCTCCTCAATACGCTCCCAAAAACCGGAGTGGCCTCCGGTCAAAGACTTTTCGGCCGCAATGGTCACCGTGTCGTAACGCACCAACTGGGTCCGGGCGAAAAAGAGCCGTACCGCCTCGGCGGCCCGGCTTTCGTCCGGGGCCAGGGCCAGCATCAGGTGGGAATTTTCCAGCTTCACCGAGAACCTCCCCGCTTACTTCTGAAAAGGCGGCAGCTTAACGATCTCCATAAAACTGCTCACATGATACTCGGCCGCCAGGGCCGGGTTTTTGAAAGCGATCAGGGGAATGCCGGCGGCGGCGGTGTGCTCCCGGTCCACCCGGGAGTCGCCGATATAGATGGTCTGGGTCGGCCCGATGCCCAGGTCGGCCATGATCCGCTCCAGGGCTTCGGGGTGGGGCTTGGGGTTGGCAACGTCCTTGGCCGTCACCACCTGGTCGAAGCAGTGCCCCAGCTCGAACATCTGCAGCACCAGGGCCATGGTGGTGGTCCGGTTGGTGCTGATCGCCGTCTTGCGCCGGGGGCGCAGATAGCTGAGAAACTCGCGCAAATCCGGCTCCATCCGCATATATCGCAAAAAAGGGGTGTAGTCCAGTTGGCGGCGGTAGTGGTCGGCGGCCTCCAGATCGGCGGGGTAGTTACGAAAAATATGGCGGATGGAATCATCCACCTGGTGCATGTGGACGTAGGCCAACTCGTCCTCAGTCATGGGCGGACGGCGGAAATAAGCCAGCAAGTGGTTGTAATAGGCCCGGTTGGCCTCCAGGGAGTCGAACATCACCCCGTCACAGTCGAACACCACCAGCCTGATGTCATTCATCGTGGAATTTCCCGGAAATGGTTTATAGTGCGGCACTGCTGAATAAACTCGAAGCGTACCAGAAAACAGGGGGAATGCAACGTCTTGGAACAGCAAACCGACTTCCTTATCATCGGCAGCGGCATTTCCGGCCTCTCCTTCGCCCTCAAGGCCGCAGCCCTGGGGCGGGTGACCCTGATCACCAAAAAACAGAAGCTGGACAGCGCCACCAACCTGGCCCAGGGCGGCATCGCCGCCGTGCTGGACCCGGCCGACTCCTTCGCCGCCCATATCAAGGATACCCTGGGGGCCGGAGCCGGCCTCTGCCACCGGGAAGTGGTGGAGATGGTGGTGGAAAACGGCCCGGCCCGGATTCGGGAGCTGATGGAGCTGGGGGTGGACTTTCAACAGACCGCCGCCGGTCACGGCGAGCTGGACCTGGCCCGGGAAGGCGGCCATTCGGCCCGGCGGATCGCCCACGCCATGGACCGCACCGGCAGCCGAATTGAAGAAAGCCTGCTGCAAAGGGCCACCGCCAATCCCCGAATCACCATCCTGGAAAACCACCTGGCCGTTGATCTGCTCATGGGCTCTCGAGCCGGCCTGGCCGCCGCGCCAGCCTACCGGGATCGCTGCTTCGGGGCCTTTGTCCTGGAACGGGACAGCGGCCGGGTGCAGGCGTTGTGCGCCCGGGTCACCGTGCTTTGCACCGGCGGCACCGGCAAGGTATACCTTTATACCACCAACCCCGATATCGCCACCGGCGACGGCATCGCCATGGCCTACCGAGCCGGAGCCAAGGTGGCCAACCTGGAATTTGTGCAGTTTCACCCCACCTGCCTCTATCACCACAAGGTGAAAAATTTCCTGATTTCGGAAGCGGTGCGCGGGGAGGGGGGGCGGCTCATCGACCGCCGGGGCCAACCCTTCATGGCCAAGTACGATTCCCGGGGCGACCTGGCCACCCGCGATACCGTGGCGCGGGCCATCGACCTGGAGATGAAGGCCAGCGGCGACGACTGCGTGTACCTGGACATCACCCACCAGCCGGCCGACTTTCTCCGCCAACGCTTCCCCACCATCCACCAGACCTGCCTCAACCTGGGCATCGACATCACCAGAGAGCCCATTCCGGTGGTACCGGCGGCCCATTATATGTGCGGCGGGGTGGTCAGCGACACCCTGGGGCGCAGCAACCTGGAAAATCTTTATGTCCTGGGGGAATGCGCCTGCACCGGGCTTCACGGCGCCAACCGGCTGGCCAGCAACTCCCTGCTGGAGGCGGTGGTGTACGCCCATCGGGCCTGGGAACAGTGCCGGCAGGACTGGCCGGGGCTGAGCCGGCAGCCCTTGCCGCCGCCCCCGCCCTGGCTCTGCGACCGGGCCGAGCCCCTGGACGAGGCGGTGCTGGTCAGCCACAACTGGGACCAGATTCGCCGCCTGATGTGGAACTACGTCGGCATTGTCCGCAGCGAAAAAAGGCTCAAGCTGGTCCAGGAACGGCTGGCCCCCATCCGGGCCGAGGTGGAGCGCCATTTCCACGACTACCTGTTGACCCCCGACCTCATCGAACTGCGCAATATCGCCCTGGTGGCCGAGCTGATCGTCAGCTGCGCGGTTTTTCGCAAGGAATCCAGGGGGCTGCACTATAATATCGACTACCCGGAACGCGACGATGCCCACTGGCTGCGGGATACCGTTCTGGCCAAGCGTTAGCCGGTCCGGACCGTCACGGCGGTCACCACGCTGGTCACCAAGCGCAAAAAAAGCATGGCGTCCGGCTTGACAAAGGGTATGGCTTATAGTAAGAAACGACATCCTGATAAAGTAGGCAGAAGGTTGTTTTTCATATCATATCAAACTCTTAGCAAGGAGGAGAACAATGGCCACCATCGAGCATAATGGAAAATCCTTTACCGTAGACGAGGACGGCTTCCTGACCAAAGGGATGGAAGAGTGGAATGAGGACTGGGTCGACTACGTAAAGAGCATCGAGGGTATCGATGAGCTCACCGACGAGCATCGCAAAATCATCGACATCCTGCAGGACTACTTCAAGAAGAACGGCATCGCCCCCATGGTCCGGATTCTCTCCAAGACCACCGGCTACCCGCTGAAGCGGATCTACGAGCTGTTCCCCTCCGGACCCGGCAAGGGAGCCTGCAAGATGGCCGGCCTGCCCAAACCCACCGGCTGTGTATAAGGGCGGCAAAAAGCTTAGCCTTTATAAAATTTGTTTTTTGCGGGAAGAAGAGCCACGGTTCTTCTTCCCGTTTTTTATGCCCCTCTCCTTGCAAAACCGCCGAGCGGAACGGCCCGATAAGTCGGCCATCAGTTTTATGGTTGACAACCGCAGCGAAATTTACCATATAAGACCGTCTTTCACGGCACCCCAAGGCGATGTAGCTCAGTTGGTTAGAGCATGCGGCTCATATCCGCAGTGTCCGGGGTTCAAGTCCCTGCATCGCCACCAACGCATAATCCGGAGAAATCCGGTTGAAATCCTCAAAAAAACCCCGAACCCTCAACGGATTCGGGGTTTTTCTTTTTCGTTTGTTCGGCTTTTTCCGTTGTGATACCCTTGAGTTACAGGCAAGCACCTAACCTTGGCGGCCGCAGGGTCGCGGCACCGCTGAATGGTGATACTTCTGGGCACAGGGGAGGCTGATATGTTTGAAGCGGTGGAATTGCACAAGAAGATCGACAAGGAGACTTTCAACCGGGAGGTCGCCACCCTGCGCACCGACCTGCTTAAAGCCCAGGAAGCCCTGAAGGATAGCGGAATCCCGGTGGTTGTCATAATCTCGGGGGTGGAGGGGGCCGGCAAGAGCGAGGTGGTTAACCGGGTCAACGAGTGGCTGGACAGCCGCTGGATTCGCAACCACGCCTTCTGGGACGAAACCGACGAAGAGCGGATGCGCCCGGCCCAGTGGCGCTTCTGGCGGGCCATGCCGCCCAAGGGTAGCATGGCGGTGATGTTTGGCTCCTGGTACACCCGGCCCATCATCAACCACGCCCTGGGGCAGTGGGACGAAGACCGGCTGGACGCCGAAATGGGCCAGATTCAGGAGCTGGAGCAGATGCTTTGCGCCGACGGCGCCCTGATCATCAAGCTCTGGTTTCATCTTTCCCGCCAGGCCCAGCAGGATAGAATCAAGGACAAAAATAAAAAGCGGATCACCAAGCTGGCCAAAAAGTTCGGCAAGAGCTACGACGCCTTTGCCGCCACCTCGGCCCGCGCCATTCGCCTCACCGACACCGGTCATGCCCCCTGGCACCTGATCGACGCCGAAGACAAGCGTTACCGCGATCTCAAGGCCGGCAAGCTGATCCTGATGAGCCTCCAGGAAGCCATGGAAAGCCGGGCCAAAGCCAAGGCCGCCGGAGTCGGCCGCCGCAAGGAGTCGAAAACTTCCGCCCCCTTAAGCGGCAAGTCGGTGCTGGACGGCGTCGATATCGAAAAAACGGTTAAGGACGCCGACTACCGCAAGAAGTTGAACAAATACCAGGATCAGCTTTACAAGTTGAGCTGGCAGGCTCATAACGCCGGGCGCTCGCTGGTGGTGCTGTTTGAAGGCTGGGATGCCGGCGGCAAGGGCGGGGCCATCCGCCGCCTGACCTCGGCCATGGACGCCCGGCTTTACAGCGTGATCTCGGTGGCCGCCCCCACCGACGAGGAAAAGGCCCACCACTACCTCTGGCGCTTCTGGCGCCACCTGCCCCGGGACGGCTATGTGAGCATCTATGATCGCACCTGGTACGGCCGGGTGCTGGTGGAACGGGTGGAGGGCTTTGCCAGCCTGGAGGAGTGGAGCCGAGCTTACCGGGAGATCAACGACTTCGAGGAACAACTCCACCGCCACGGCATCATCCTCTGCAAGTTCTGGGTCCACATCACCCCGGAAGAGCAGTTGCGGCGCTTCAAGGAGCGGGAAGTCACCCCCTGGAAACAGCACAAGATCACCGAAGAAGACTGGCGCAACCGCCAGAAGTGGGGGGACTACGCCCAGGCCATCACCGATATGGTGGAAAAAACCGGCACCTCTTACGCACCTTGGACCCTGGTACCGGGCAACGACAAGAAGGTGGCCCGGCTGGAAATTATCAGCACCGTCTGCCGCAGCTTAAAAGAGCAGTTGTAGAGAACTTGAGCCCATGGGCGGTCGTTGTTACCGCTCATGGGCCTACCCCATAGCCAGAGACAGGCAGTTGGAGTGAATCTGACGCTATCGGGATGGCGCCTTAGATGTCATCGTCATCCTCGGAATCTTCCTCCCCGGCTTCTTCCTCTTCTTCTTGGTCATCGCCACCCCGGTCTTCGGTGCCTTCGTCCTCGCCCTCGTCGGCGTCCGGCTCATCCGGCTCCTCGCCGGGCTTGCGCAGCTTGGCGGCCGGCAGAACCAGTTCGATGATTTTTTTAACCTCACCCCGCACTCCGGGGTCGCCCAGGCAGACCCCGCATTCTTCCAGGTGCCGCTCCATAAAGGCCACCATCCGGGCCGGAGCCATGGCCTCGGCCTGGACCTGCAAATACCAGTTCTTGATTAATTTCTGAAAACGCTGACACTCCATGGATGGAACGTACTCCTTTTGCAAGCTGATCTGGATTTAGCGGCGGCGCGGCTTATTGCGGCGTCGACAAAAATTACCAACTGCCGGCGGAAAAAAGTTGTGATCCCGCCCGAAAGCAACTAATCTTAGCGCCCTTGCCGGCCGCTAAGGCACGAATGGAAGTGGAAAGGGCACTGGTGGCCCTCCCGGACTTCAAATCCGGTGCACCGGGTTAACAGCCTGGTGGGTGGGTTCGATTCCCATGCACTTCCGCCACCCCCCATTATCACGCCAAACGAATCACTCAACGAAAACTTTACCCCTTCAGCAGGGGGAAGCCCAACTGTTCGCGCCGGGCCACGTACTGCTCCGCCACCTTGCGGGCAATATTGCGAATCCGGCCGATATAGCGGGTCCGTTCGGCCACGCTGATCGCCTTGCGGGCGTCCAGCAGGTTGAAGGTGTGGGAGCATTTCAGGCAGTAGTCATAGGCCGGCAGAATCAGCTCCAATTCCAGCAGGCGGAAGGCTTCGGCTTCGTAGGTGTTGAAAAACTCCAGCAGCCTATCGACATTGGCATGCTCGAAGTTGAAGGCGGAAAACTCCTTTTCCGCCTGGAGAAAAATGTCGCCGTAACGGATTTTGCCGTTCCAGGAAATGTCGTAAACACTTTCCACCCCCTGAAGATACATGGCGATCCGCTCCAGGCCGTAGGTCACCTCCACCGTTATCGGGTGCAACTCCAGGCTGCCGGCCTGCTGGAAGTAGGTGAACTGGGTGATCTCCATCCCGTCCAGCCAAACCTCCCAGCCCAGGCCGGAAGCGCCCAGGGTGGGGGATTCCCAGTCGTCCTCGACGAAACGAATATCATGAGCCAGGGGATCGAGCCCGAAACGGGTCAGACTCTCAATATACATCTCCTGAATATTCGGCGGCGAGGGCTTGATAATCACCTGATACTGGTAATAGTGCTGCAGCCGGTTGGGGTTTTCGCCATAGCGGCCGTCGGTGGGCCGGCGGGAAGGCTGGACGTAAGCCGTGCTCCACGGCTCCGGCCCCAAAGCCCGCAGCAGGGTGGCGGGGTGAAAGGTACCGGCCCCCACCTCCATGTCGTAGGGCTGTTGAATGGCGCAACCCTTTTCCGCCCAGTAGCGGCTCAGTTCGAGAATGATATCCTGAAAATGCATGAAATTAAGTTTGCCTCGTAATCTCTATCGCTCGCTCAACAAGCCGTTATATCGGCTGGGCTAAATACCCCCGGTGAACGGTTACGCACCAGGATTTTAGCGAGCGGCTTGGGAAAGGCGGGGCTTGCCTGCGGCCCGGCCGTTAATAATATCGTGACGTTTTACGGGACTTCAACCGGGCGTGTCAAGGAATTTCGCCGCACCGGCCCAAAAGGGGCTGGGCTCGCCAGAACAAAGGGTTAGAGCGCAAAAAACGCGGCGGCCGACAGGCTCATGATCTCTACTGGACAATGGGTTGAATCCGGAGCCGAAAACTCACGGTTGCGCGGCGTTCAGTCGCCCCAAGGCATTGGCGGCCAGGGCGGCCACTTCGGGATCGGGGGAGTCGAGATAGGCGGGCAGGTAGCGCTGGGCCTCCTTGGCCCGCAGCAGTTCGGGGCGCACCTCGGCGAGCCGGGCCAGGCCCCACATCAGGCCCCGTTGCAGGGGCGGGTATTCCAGATAAAAACCGTCCTCCCGCATGAAGGACACCAAAATATGGCTATACTCTTCAGCCAGCCCCTGATGCTGGGCCAGACATTCGGCCATTGCCTCGGGCACCCCCCAGCCGATGCCGCCGGATTCGTCGTTGAGGCTCCACATAAAGCGGCGCATCACCACCCGAGCCGCCTCCATATCCTCATCGGCCAACCGGGCCACCAAGCGGCCCAGAGCGGCCACCGCCCGTTGGCGCAACTCAGACTCGGGCCGGCAGAGGGCGGCAATCAGGGCCTTGAGCACCTGGGGGCGGGGCAGGGCGGCCAACTCCGCCAGCAATGCCGGCAGGGCCAGCTCTCCGGCCAGCAAGGCCAGCACTCGCTCCCTGGTCGCCCGTAAGCCCATAAATTAACGCTCCTCATAACCAAACCAAAAACAACGCAACTGATCTTTGGGCAAGCGGTCATGGGAATAAGCAACCATCCCGTAACCGCTTACCGCTCACATGGCGCGGGCGACGGCCTTGCCCAGCTCCACGCAATCCTTCAGACTGTCGTGATTGGGCACGTTTTTGATCCGCACCCCTTCGCCGGCCATCTCAATTCCCATCTCTTCCAGGTAGGCGTTCAACTGTTTGACCGCCTCCCCGCTCCAACCGTAGGAGCCGAAGGCCGCACCCACCTTGCCCTTGGGCCGCAGGCCCCGCATATAGGTGAGAACATCGGCCATGGCCGGCATCAGGTTGTTGTTGAGGGTGGCGGAACCGACAATTACCGCCCGGGCGTCCAGCACCTCGGTCATGATGTCGCTGCGATGGTTCTTGCGGGCATGGACCAGTTGGATATCTTTGATCCCCTCCCGCTGCAGCCCGCTCTCCACCGCCCGGGCCATTTTTTCGGTGCTGTGCCACATGGAATCGTAAATGATCACCGCTTTTTTACGGCTCTCCTGGCGGCTCCAACGGTCGTAGGCCCCCAGGATCAGGCCGGGGTCGTCCCGCCAGATCAGGCCGTGATCGGGGGCGATCATCTCGATTTCCAGCCCATCGGCCTTAACCTGGGCCAGCAGCTTCTGCACCAGGGGCGAGTAGGGCAGCAGAATGTTGCCGTAATACTTGGCGGCGTGAGCCAGCAGCTCCCGGCTGTCAACCTCGTCGGCAAAACGCTGGGAAGTGGCCCAGTGCTGACCGAAGGCGTCGCTGGAGATCAGCAGCTTTTCTTCAGGGATATAGGAAAACATGCTGTCCGGCCAGTGGAGCATCCGGGTTTCCAGGAAACGGACGGTGCGGCGGCCCAGCTTGAGCTCATCCCCGCTCTTGACCACGACCAGCGGCCAGTCCGGGCGGTGAAAGTGTTCCAGCAGGGCCTTCTGGCCCATGGGCGAGCAAAAAATCTTCTCCGGCTTGATCAAATCGATCATCTCCGGCAGGCAGCCCGAGTGATCCAGCTCCACATGATTGACCACCAGATAGTCGATCTGCTCCGGCTTGGTCACCTGATGCAGGTGGTGGAGCAGATCGCTTTTGAAGCCCCGGCGCACGGTATCGAAGAGGACGGTCTTCTCATCCCGAACCAGGTAGGCGTTGTAGGTGGTGCCTTTTTTGATGGAATAACCATGGAAATCCCGGTTGTTCCAATCGATGGCCCCTACCCAGAAAATATCCGGCCTGATCTCGACAGCTTTCATTATTTTTCTCCTTGCAGCTATCCGGCTTTTCAAAAAAAAGCCCCCGTCCGGCCGCAAAGCCGAACGAAGGCTCTCAACAATGTTGTCAGCCATTCACCGTGGCCGCTAATCCGTTGATCTTGGGCTGAACCGCTAGGCCTTCCACAGACCGTGCAGGTTACAGTACTCGCGGGCGCTGACCTGGCCGGCATCCACCGGGAAGAAGGCCTCGGGCACCTGATTGGGCTCCAGGAACTGGCGATAGACCTTGCCGTCGGCCAGCAACTCGATCCACTCGATATAGTGCTTCTCTTCCATGGGATGGGGAATCGAGCCAACCTTGACCAGATAGCCGCCGTCCACCTTTTCAATCACCGGGACATGTTTTTCCTTGGAGGCATCCACGGTGTTTTCCGCCATCAGCCGCATGGGCTGGCCGCAGCAAACCAACTGCCCGGCCCCGGCGTGCAGGACTTCCACAATATTGCCGCAGAGATCACACTTGTAAACTTCCAGCTTTTTGGCCATGATTTTCACCTTTACCAGTTTTCTTTGAGCAGCTCGAAATGGGCCTGGGGATGATCACAGGCCGGGCAACGATCAGGAGCGCCTTCGCCCTGGTGGACGTAGCCGCAGTTGCGGCACTGCCAGGCGGTGGCCGCCTCCCGCTTGAATACCCGGCCGGCTTCGATATTGGCCTTGAGGCCCTGATAACGCTTCTCGTGGAAAGCTTCGGCCACCGCGATCTTCATAAAGATCTCGGCAATCTCATCGAAGCCCTCCTCGCGGGCCACCTTGGCAAACTCGGGGTACATTACCTGATGCTCATGATTTTCACCGGTGGCCGCCTCCGTCAGGTTTTCAACGGTGGTGCCGATCTTGCCGGCGGGAAAGGCGGCGCAAATCTCCACCTCGCCCCCCTCCAGCAGCTTGAACAGCCGCTTGGCGTGTTCCTTCTCCTGGTTGGCGGTTTCCTCAAAAACCGCTGAAATCTGCACGTAGCCCTCCTTCTTGGCCTGGGCGGCAAAGTAGGTGTAACGGTTACGGGCCTGGGACTCACCGGCAAAGGCGGTCAGAATGTTTTTTTCGGTCTTGCTTCCTTTAAGGGAGGTCATCGACGAAGCTCCTTACGGGTTTGGGGTTGGCGGTTAACAGCCGCCGGCAAAACGCTTGCGGCAAGCTAAAACAGTAACCTGCAACCAGGGCGAACAATTCCTTCCTAGCGGCATGCGGGACAGAAGCCGGAGAACTCCAGGCTGTGACGAAGAATGGAGTAGCCGGTCTGCTGCCGGGCCAAGGCCTCGACATCCTCGCTTAGGGCCATCTCCAAATCGTCCACCCGACCACACTTGAGACACCTCACATGATAGTGGGGCTCGGCGTTGCCGTCAAAGCGTTTTTGGGTGCCGCCCACCTCCAGCTTCTGGATCATGCCATTCTCGGCCATCAGTTCCAGATTGCGATAGACGGTACCCAGGCTGATCCGCGGCAACCGCTTGCGGGCCATCTGGTAGAGTTCGTCGGCTGTGGGATGGGTGCGAACCTGGCACAACTCATCCAGCAGCACCTGCCGCTGGCGGGTAACTCTCAACGTAGTTCCTAAAGACACGGCTTTATCCTCCATCTGCAAAATTTATTTTCCCCCAAATCGCCGGAACCGGGGCGCGACTACTTGAATTAAAAGGCCACGCCCGACTAAAAAGAAAGCATTAAATAGTAATGGTTTCCATAAGGCAAATAATAGGACATCCAAACCACTTGCGCAAGGGCAAATGTCCAGACTCCGGCTCTTATACCGAAACAAGGGGCACCGCGGCGGCCAAGGATCGAATCGGTTTTAGAGAAAATCCAGCAGGGTGTAATCAAAAGCCGCGTCGGCGGCCTCCTGGAGGGGCCCCAGGGGGTTGCGCTGATAAAGGTGCTCGTCAACCTTGGGCACCCCGCCCCAGATCTTATAGACCACCACGTCATCCACCAGCACCACCAGGGAGGTGAACAACCAGCCGGTGCGGTGGGTTTCCCGCTTGAAGCGGAACAGGTCGAGCAAAACATTGCCGTGGCGGCGGGAATCCAGGCGCTGCAGCTTCAATTGGTAAGCCTGGCAGGAGGAAGAGGCCGCCACGCAGTCCTGGAGCCCCTGGTCCATATCCTCAAGGCGAAAAGAGGAGTTGGGGATGAACAGACTGATGATCTCGGGGTAGGTCAGAATCTGGATATTGGGGGTTTGGCTGGGGTCAAACTGCAGTTCCTTCAAATCGGCGATGGTGGTTCGGTAGGGCACGATCCGATCGAAAACCTCCTTGTTAGCGGCAAAGCTGGGCCAGGGCGACTCGCTGTGGGACCTGGCCACCGGCAACATTTTCCCGCAACCCGCCAGGAGCGGCCCAAATAACAAAACCAGCAGCAAACCAGCCGGGAGATATTTTTTTTGCCTGATATTCATCTTTTTTTCCAAAAGGCGTCTTGCCAGATCAAGTTGAATGCGAGTAAACAGTAAAGGAAGCTGACGGCGGCGCCCCGGCCCGCAGGCTTTGCCCCATCCCGGCTTTGCCATGATACAGGAGGAACGGTTAACGGTTCAAGCACGCTTTTGCCCCCCCATCAAAATTCAGCGAGAGGTGGTCCATGAAGCTTTATGACGACAAGTATATCAAGAATATCGTTCTGCTTGGCAGCGTCAAGTCCGGCAAAACCACGTTGGCCGAAACCATGGTCTTCGAGGCCGGGCTCTCCAACCGCCGGGGCACGGTGGAAGACAAGAATACCATCTCCGACTATCACGAAATCGAACACGAACGCGGCAACTCGGTTTACGCCACCCTGCTCCACACCGAATGGCGCGATTACAAAATCAACATCATCGACACCCCCGGCCTGGACGACTTCGTCGGCGAGGTGATTTCCGCCCTGCGGGTGGCCGACACCGCCGTAATGCTGATCAACGCCCAGCAGGGGGTGGAGGTGGGCACCGAACTCAACTGGAAATACCTGGACGAACACCGCACCCCCACCATCTTCGCCGTCAATCAGGTGGACCACCCCAAGGCCGACTACTTCGCGGCGGTGGACTCCATCAGCGAGCGCTTCGGCGACGCCGCCGTCCTCATGCAGTACCCCCTGAACCAGGGCGACGATTTCGACTGCATCATCGACCTGCTCAAGATGACCATGTACAAATTTCCCGCCGAAGGGGGCAAGCCGGAAAAACTGGCAATCCCCGACAGCGAAAAGGAACGGGCCGCCGAGCTGCACAACCAGTTGGTGGAAAAGGCGGCGGAAAACGATGAAGAGTTGATGGAACTCTACTTTGAAAAGGGCAGCCTGGACGAGGACGAGATGCGCAAGGGCCTCAAGATCGGGATGCTCAACCGGGAGGTTTTCCCCATTTTCTGCCTTTCGGCCAAACGCAACATGGGCAGCGGCCGGATGATGGGCTTCATCGACAACGTGGCCCCCTCGGCCACCGAAATGCCCCCGGAAAAAACCGCCGAGGGCGGCGAATTGCCCTGCGATCCCGCCGGCCCGCCGGTGCTTTTCGTCTTCAAGACCCTGGTGGAGCCCTTTCTGGGTAAAGTCACCTTTTTCAAGGTTTGCTCCGGCGAGGTCAAGGAGGGGATGGATCTGGTCAATGCCGCCACCGGCGAGACCGAGCGGCTCAACCAGCTTTTCATCATGGCCGGCAAGAACCGCAACCCGGTGGCCAAGCTGGTGGCCGGCGACCTGGGCGCCACCCTCAAGATGAAGTCCACCCGCACCAACCATACCCTCCACGGCAAGGACAACCCGGTGAGCCTGGCGCCCATTATCTTCCCCGAGCCCCGGATGCGGGTGGCGGTGATCACCGGCGATAAAAAGGATGATGAAAAGCTGGGCGAGGCCCTGCGGGAGGTGCAGATTGAAGATCACACCGTCCGCGCCCAACTGGCCCCGGAACTCAAGCAGTTGATCCTGGAAGGGCAGGGGGAGCTGCACCTGAACCTGATCAGGTGGCGGCTGGAAAATGCCTACGGAATCAAAGTTCAGTTTGCCGAACCACGAATTCCCTACCGGGAAACCATTCGCAAGCCGGCCACCGCCATGTACCGCCACAAGAAGCAGTCGGGCGGGGCCGGGCAGTTCGCCGAAGTTCACCTGCGGATCGAGCCCTACGAGGATGGCATGCCCGACCCCACCGGCCTGACGGTGCGCGGCAAGGATGAAATCGACCTGCCCTGGGGCGGCAAGCTGGTGTTCTACAACTGCATTGTCGGCGGGGTGATCGATGCCAAGTTTCTGCCCTCCATCCTCAAGGGGGTGATGGAAAAGATGCAGGAAGGCCCCGTCACCGGCTCCTACGTCCGCGACGTGCGGGTGATGGTCTTCGACGGCAAGATGCACGCCGTGGACTCCAACGACATCTCCTTCAAAATCGCCGGTTCCCAGGCCTTCAAGGAGGCATTCAAGGAGGCCAACCCCCTGATCATGGAGCCGCTCTACGACATGGAAATCCTGGTGCCCGAGGAGTTGATGGGCGATGTGATGAGCGACCTCCAGAGCCGGCGCTCGGTGATCCAGGGCATGGAGTCCCAGGGCCGCTACCAGTTGCTCAAGGCGGTAACCCCGCTCTCCGAGCAGCACAACTACAGCACCACCCTTAAATCGCTGACCCAGGGCCGGGCCAGCTTCCGTTGCAGCTTCAAGGAATACGCCCCGGTCCCCCACGAAATCCAGCAAAAACTGGCGGCCGCCTCGCAGGAGGCATAGCTGGGGGGGGGGGGGCGCTAAAGCCGGCAGCGGCTCATTTTCGGCGGGCATCCCTCTGCCCGCCTCCGAGGCGGCCGCACCCTCCTTGGCGTCCATGCCACCGGTTGGTGGTCGCCGCTGCTTTACCAATGAGGCTGATTGCCGATCCGGTAGTTCATCACCTCCATGGTATCGGTCACCACCACGAAGGCGTCGGGGTCGATGCTGCGGATCATGGCCTTGAGCGGCCCGATCTCCCGGAAGTTGACCACCGCATAAAGCATGTTCTCCTCGTTGCCGGAATAGCCCCCCCGGGCCGGAATCACCGTGGTGCCCCGGCGCAAATCCCGCAAAATCTCCCGGTTGATCTCCGGCCACTGCTTGGAGATGATCATTACCGCCTTGCGCTGACTTAGGCCGGTGACCACCAGGTTGACCAGCTTGGCGGCCACGTAAATTTGGATCAGGGTGTAAAGGGCCGAGTCCAGGGAAAAAACCAGGGCGGTAAGCGATAGTACCAACACGTTGAGGGCCAGCAGGGAGCTGCCCAAAGGCACCGAAAAACGCTTCATCAGCATCACCGACAGAATGTCGGCGCCGCCGGCCGAACCCTGGGAGCGCAGGGTAATCCCGGCCCCCAGGCCGATTATGATCCCGGAGAACATTGCCGCCAGGATATCGTTTTCCACCGCCAGCTCCACCTTGACCAGCACCAAGGCCAGGGAGAAGATCAGGGTGCCCACCAGGCTGTAGAAGAAAAAGCGCCGGCCCACCGCCATGATGGCCCCCAGAAAAAGCGGCACGTTGAGCAGCAGGTAAACCACCCCCACATCCAGGGAGGGAAAAACTTCCTGGATGACCACCGCCAGGCCGGTGATCCCGCCGGCGGCAAACTCGTGGGGGATGACGAGCCCGTTGATCGCCACCGCGCACAACACCCCACCTAGAGTCATCAGCGCCAGGTTGCGCAGCAAGAGGCCGACATCGGCCAGGGTGAAAAATTTCTGGGGTCGGGGAAATCGCATCTCACTTCACTTGGCCGTGGGGTAGTGACGGCGGACGAAGGCCACCTCCTCCCGGCGGTTTTTGACCAGGCCGTCGAGCCGGGCATCCAGCAGTCGCCCCAGAATTTCGCCGAACAGGGGGCCGGGTCGGTAGCCCAGTTGCTTGAGGTCGTCGCCGTTAAGTTCGGTTTTGCTGGTGCGCAAGTCGGTAACATACAGGGAAATGGCTTTTTTGGCGCTCTTTTTCCGGGTGATGGCCAGCAAGTAGAGCAAACCCTCGGGAGCCATGCCGTTCAACAAATGATGGATGCCGCTGTTGCTGACCGGCTCATGGCGGCGGAGCACGGTGGCGGCCTGCTTCACCGCCCACTTCTCCCGGCGCAAAAACTGGCTGATCCGCTCCGGCACCTCAAAACGGCGGCAGAGCTGCTGCAACTCGTCGCCCTTGAGGTCGGTGGTCAGGGCCAGCAGGTAAACCAGCCAGGGCCGGCATTTTTCCTCCAGATAGAGCAGGTCGTACCAGGCCAGGGCGGCCTGGGCTTCGTTGAGAATTTTCTCCTGGCGGGCATCCAGCTTCAGCCTAGGATGGAGAAAGGGCAACAGGCCGAAAGAGGCCAGCCGTCGGATGGCCGGCAGGGGATTTTCTTCGTTGAGCATCAGCCGCAGCTCGCCGAAGAAACGATAGCCGAAAAAGCGGTCGAACAGGTTCATCCGCACCGCATTTTTAATCAGCCGTTCGGTGTGGCGGCCGATGGCAAAACCCATCCGTTGCTCGAAACGGATGGCCCGGAAAATCCGGGTGGGATCCTCGACAAAACTCAGGTTGTGCAGCACCCGGATCTTTTTGTCCTTGAGATCGTTCTGGCTGTTGAAAAAATCCACCAGGGTCCCGAAGGTGTCGGGATTGAGGTGGACGGCCATGGCGTTGATGGTGAAATCTCGGCGATAAAGATCGAGCTTAAGCGAGCTTAGCTCCACCGTGGGCATGGCCGCCGGGTAGTCGTAATACTCCAGGCGGGCGGTGGCCACGTCGATCTTGCGACCGTCCTCCAGCTTGACCATCGCGGTGTTGAACTTTTTGTGGACCCGCACCGTGCCGGTGAGCCGCTGGGCCAGGGCCCTGGCAAAGCGAATGCCGTCGCCCTCCACCACCAGGTCGATATCCAGGTTCCTTTCATGCAGCAGCAGATCCCGGACAAAGCCCCCCACCGCGAAGGCCTGGTAGCCCAACTCGGCGGCCACCTCACCGGCGGCCCGCAACAGCACCACCACGTTGCGGCCCAGCCGTTCCACCAGCAGGTTCTGCAGATTGCGCTGCCGTTCGCTGGAGGGCAGTTGTTCGCTGTAGAGGTTGCGGGGCAGCCGGGAAGGGTCGTTGACCAGCAGGTTCAAGAGATCGGTACGGGTGATCACCCCACAGAGCCGGCCGTCCCGGCCATCCACCACCGGGATGATCCGTTGGCGGTGTTCGATGATCAACTCCTGGATATCGCCCATGGTGGCCATGGGAGTCAGGGTGGCAAACTCGGTGCTCATATAGTCGGCCACCTTCTGGTCGGCCAGCCCCAGTTGGATAGCCTTGCCCGCCACCCGCCGGGAGATCAGCCCCAGCACCCGGCTGTCCTCATCCACCACCGGCAGCACCGTGATGTTGTAGCGATTAAGCAGCTCGTCGGCCTCGCGGATGGTGATGGCGGGCCGGGCGCTGATCACCGGGGCGCTCATCAGGTCGCCGGCCCGGCGCAGGGGCCGGACCTGCTTGTGCAGCACCTGAAGCAACTTCTCCTCGGCCTCGAACAGGGTGAGATCCTTGATGGTGGCCGAGGCCGCCGAGGCATGGCCGCCACCGCCGAACTCCCGCAAGACCTCGCCCACGTTGACCTCGGGAATCCGGCTGCGGGCCACCAGATAGGTGCGATCCCCCATCCGGGCCAGGGCGAAGAGATTATGCAAATTATCCATCACCATAAAACGGCGGACCACAGTGGCAAAGCCGTCGAAATAATTATCGATGCTCAGCTTGGCCATCGTGATGTCGATGCCCTGGATGGTATAGGTGGTGGCCGAGCGGATCAGGTCATTGAGCAGAGTCACCTCCAGGCTGGTGAGTTCCTGGGCGATGAACTGGACCACGGTCTGGAGCTTGGCCCCCTGTTCCAGCAGCCAGGCTCCGGCCGCCAGATCGGCGGGGGTGGTGGTGTCGAAGTGGAAGGAGCCGGTGTCCTCGTAGAGCCCCATGGCCATCAGAGTGGCCTCATCGGGGTTGAGGTTGAGGCCCCGTTCGCGAAAAATTTCCGCCAGGATGGTGACCGTGGAGCCGTAGGGACGAATCTGCTCCACCACCCCCCGCAAATCACCGGCGGCGGCCGGGTGATGGTCGTAGATATGAATTTCCAGACCGGGGTTGCTCAGGCACTGGGCCAGGGGCCCCAAACGGCCGGGCTGGCGGGTATCCACCAGGATCAGGCGCTCTATTTTATCCAGGGGAATGTTTTTAAGGCGCTGAAAATCATAAATAAAATCCAGCGACTGGCTGAAAAAATCCCGCAGATTTTTCTCCTGGGCTCCGGCAAAGGCCAGCACCGCTCCGGGGTAAAGCTTGCGGGCGGCCACCATGGAGGCCAGGGCGTCAAAATCGGCGTTGACATGGGTGGTAATCAGTTCCATCCCGCCACTCTACCTGCCGCTAGAGCCTTTTGCAATCCAACTAACCGCTCAGCCGCGGGGGTGGAAGCGTTGATGGACCGCCTTGAGGCGGGCGGCGTCAACGTGGGTGTAGATCTGGGTGGTGGCGATGTCGGCATGGCCCAGCATGGCCTGGACCGCCCGCAGGTCGGCGCCGTGTTCCAGCAGGTGGGTTGCAAAGGAGTGGCGGAGGACGTGGGGGCTGATGGGCTTGGTAATCCCCTGGCGTCGGGCCCATTCCCGGATAATCTGCCAGAAACGCAAACGGGTCATGGCCGTGCCCCGGGCGGTGACGAAGAGAAAATCGCTGCTCCGCTTTTTCAGCAGGCGGGGCCGACCCTGGGTGACATAAAGGGCCAGGGCTCGAGCGGCGGCGTTACCGAAGGGCACCAGCCGTTCCTTGCTGCCCTTGCCCAGCACCCGCAGATGCCCGGCCCGGTTGACCGCCGCCACCGGCAAACGAACCAGCTCGGAAACCCGCATCCCGGTGGCATAAAGCAGATGGAGCATGGCATGGTCGCGGAGCGTGAGGGGGGTGGCGGACTCGGGGGCGGCCAGCAACTGGGTTACCTCCTCGACTCTCAACACCTTGGGCAAGGGACGGCCCGGCTTGGGCAAATCCAGCAGGGCCGAAGGATCGGCGGCGATCAGATTTTCCCGGCGCAGGAAGCGAAAAAAGGCCCGCAGGGCGGAAAGTCGGCGGGCGTTGCTGCGGGTGGAAAGCTCCCGGCGGCGGCAATGCTCCAGGTAGGCCCGCAGATGCTCGCCGCTGATTGCAACGGCGGCGGTCAGGCGCGAATAGCTGCGATGACCGGCCAAAAATTCAAAAAAGGAGAGCAGGTCGGCCTGGTAGGCGGACAGGGTATTGGCCGCCAGCCGGCGCTCGGCGGCCAGGTAATGGAGAAAAAAGTCGATGAGGGGAGGCCCGAAAAGCAACGCCCCGGCCGCTTCCCTTGCCGGGGAGCCACCGGGGCGTTGCTTGCGGGAGCGCAAGCCGCCGCCACTGTTCATGGCGCCGGACCTAGTCACGCTCCATGCGGAACTGGAGCTTGCGCAATTTGCGGCGAGACTCGGCCGTTTTACGACGCTTCTTGGCGCTGGGCTTCTCGTAGAATTCGCGCCTTTTCAGCTCTTTCTTCATGCCGTCAAGCTGGAGTTTCTTCTTGAGGATGCGGATGGCATGTTCTACATCCCCCCGAACTTCAACTTCGATCATTTAACTTTCACCGCCTTTTCGTCGATCGTCTGAATTTAAGGGGCCGCAACCGGCCGGGCCAACTGCCCACCCAGGCGGGTTAATCCTAGTTAACTCGCCACAGATACCCTAAAATCATCAGCTTGTCAAATTTTCTACCGGCAGAGGAGCCCCCGCCACAAAGGGGCCTATCGGCCCGCTGCCCCCCAACCCTCATCTGCAAACTGAACGCTTACATTAAGCCACGACTGGCGGGTGGGTGGGCGCGTCCGAGGGCGCTCGCTTAACCAAGATCACGTCCCGCAATAGGTCACGATCCGGGCGCTGCCCGGTGGAGCTGGCGCGGCATATTGCTCCGCCTTCTCAACAAGCGTGAACGGTGCCTGCACCTGCGCCAGCAAAGTATTGAACAGGCCCAGATCACCCTTGTCGCTGGCGGCATTCAGCGCCTCTTCCACCAGATGATTGCGCGGAATATAGATCGGGTTGACCGTACGCATCACACCCAGCGCGGCGCCCACGTCCTCCACATGGCCGCGCCAGGACGCCAACCAATTATCCAACCGCGCAGGGGTCTTGAACAGTCCCCGCAAGCGCGACTCATCCCCCTGCAAGACCGCAGACAAGGCGCAGAAAAACTGGGTGAAATCAACACCCTCACCCGCAAGCAGCCCATCTAGCCCGTCAATCACATCTTCCGAATCAGGGGCAATCCCCAGTTTGCGGGCAAAAACCTGCAACCATTCCTGCCGATAGCCGCGCTGCAAATCGGCTATCACCGCGCCAGCACGCGCGACCGCACGGTCTGCATCGGCATCGATCAGCCCCAATAAGGTCTCGGCCAGCCGCGCCAGATTCCAGAAAATGATCGCAGGCTGATTGCCATAAGCATATCGGCCATCCTGGTCGATTGAACTGAACACCGTCGCCGGATCATAAGCGTCCATGAATGCGCAGGGGCCATAATCAATGGTCTCGCCCGAGATCGTGGTATTGTCCGTGTTCATCACACCATGGACAAAGCCAAGCCCCATCCATTGCGCCACCAGCTTGATCTGCCGCCGCCCCACCCGTGCCAGAAACTGCAGCGCGGCATCTGGTGCGCCGATCAGGTCAGGGTCATGGCGCGCAATGGCATAGGCCAGCAAACGCCCCAGCTTGTCGCGCTCACCACGCACGGCGAAAAACTGGAAGGTGCCGACCCGCAAATGGCTGGACGCAACGCGCGCCAGGACCGCGCCCGGCTCCAGCCCGAATTGCCGCATCACCCGGTCGCCTGTCGTGCAGGCAGCCAAAGCGCGCGTGGTGGACACCCCCAGCGCCGCCATTGCCTCTGAAATCAGGTATTCGCGCAACACAGGCCCCAGAACCGCCCGCCCGTCTCCGCCGCGCGCAAACGGGGTGCGCCCCGAGCCTTTCAGATGCAAATCATAGCGCGCACCGTCAGGCGCCAGCCATTCACCAACCAGCATCGCGCGGCCATCGCCAAGCTGCGGGGAAAAGCCGCCGAACTGGTGGCCGGCGTAAGCTTGCGCCAAGGGCTGCGCGCCCTCGGGCATGGCATGGCCTGTCAACATCGCAACCCCCTCGGGGCTGCGCAACTGTGCCGCATCCAGCCCCAGGGCCTGTGCCAACCGGGCGTTCAACAGGACCAGTTTTGGATCGGCCCAGGCTTGGGGCTGCACCGGCACATAAAACCCGGCCAGATCGCGAAAATAGCTGTTATCGAACGCAATCATTCTGAAGCTACCAATGCCAAAATTTTACGCGAAGCGGCACGTTTGCGACTGACATGGTATTGCTCTGGGGTCAGCGCCGCGATCACCTCGGACCGTGATTACCCGCAATGGTGAAGCCAGAGCGGTATGGCACGCTTCAGCCATGGCCAGGCAACTTTGTGCTTGGGGTGTGGGGAAACCATAGCGGCCACCATCACCGAGGTGTCGAATAGAATTTTCAAGACTTGCTACACCCCGCAGCCTTACGAATACGTTCACGGCGGAACTCCTTCACGGCCTCTTCCGGATCATCAGCAAGCGTGCCTTTAAAAACTAAAACCCCATCCTTATCTTCCAAGGGTGCAGTTTCCGGCACCGGCTGCAAGCGGATTGCGTGGCCGGTTTTTTTGATCTCAAAAACCACTCCAGCCTCTAAGCCAAGCTCGGTACGCACTTTTTTGGGGATAAGCACCCGGCCGAATTTATCTAACGCCGTTTCCATGCCAGCCTCCTTAATTTTGGCAAAAACAAAAATCTTTTGCCAAATTTGTACCCTCTAGCAACTTGGGGGACAAGCCTTGTTCAAAGTCGATCATTTCCGTTCTCCCTCGGCATGTGCTTCCGCCGCCTTCAACCTCGCGGCGGGGACCAGAGCAGAGCCAAGCTTGACTTTCAGCCCCACCCTCGTTACGCTTTCCTTCATAACCTGCCGACATCACTGCCAACATCAACCGGGGGGGGGGGGGGTACCTTAACGGATATGACAATGAACACAAAACCCTTTTTTGTAAGAGCGGAATGGGATGACGAAGCACTGGTATGGGTTGCCACCAGCGATGATGTCCCCGGCCTGGCAACTGAATCAGATACTCTTGAAGCACTGATTAACAAATTGAAGATTGTTATCCCGGAACTGCTTGAGGCCAACGGGATGGATTCGTCTCATGCCCCCTTTGAGTTGTTGAGCAGGAGGTTTGAGGTTGCACGTGAGGCGGCAGCCTAATGGCCGACTACACAAGAGAGCTCAAAAAATATCTGAGTGAAGCAGGATGTGTTTTTGAGCGACAGGGGAAAGGGGATCATGAGATATGGTACAGCCCGATTACCGCCTTGAGGTTCGTTGTTGACCAGCCGTTCCCGATTTGGCCGCCTGCCCAACAACCTGATGTCACTGGTGGCCGGTTTCACGTTTTTCCAGTGGCTATTC
>OBJA01000514.1_pt1 | contig 33092 bp, 29 predicted proteins | sample 1519751 | NCBI WGS metagenome assembly OBJA01 (sample SAMEA3881238, study PRJEB22517) | soil metagenome | biome: lake sediment; feature: soda lake sediment; material: sediment, water from around vicinity | place: India | collected 2013-12-23 | depth 3 m
AGCATTCCCTTCACCCCAAATTTCGTTTTCTGCCTCTTGCCCTTGAAATCCAAACCGATAGTTATTCTCTATGTATGCAACTGTTCTCATCGTAGCTGAATTACACCAAACCGGCGAATCCCATAAATGCCATTGATAGCAAGCCCGCTGTTACAAGTGCAATGGGAATTCCTCTCATGCCTTTGGGTACGTTCATGAGGTCTAAATGCTCTCGTAGTCCGGCAAAGAGAATAATTGCGATACCAAAACCAATTGCATTTGCTATGGCAAATACTACGGCTTTAATTAAACTTGCATCGGTCATGCCAACAGCTAGCATGGCAACTCCAAGTACCGCACAATTGGTGGTTATAAGGGGTAAAAATACGCCTAATGCTTCGTACAGGGGTGGCGAAACTTTTTTGAGAACAATTTCTACCATTTGTACTAATGATGCAATAACTAAAATAAAGGTAATGGTTCTCATAAATAAAAGATTGTATGAAACCAATACATATTGATGCAACAAGTACGTAACTATGGTTGCAATAACCATTACAAATAACACAGCTCCGGTCATACCAACTGAGGTAGAAACTTTTCCGGAAACTCCTAAAAACGGACATGCTCCAAGAAAGAGGGCAAGTACAATATTATTTACAAATACGGCGGCAATTATAATTAATAGATATTCCATAATTTCTTGTTTTTAAGCTTTTGATTTTTGTAATCTGTTTAATCCTGCTATTAAATATCCTAAGGCAATAAATGCTCCCGGAGGTAATATAAAGAGGAGAAGCGTATTTGCATCTTCGCCAACAAATGAAATGTCGAATATGGTTCCTGCTCCTAAAATTTCTCGTGTTGCGCCCAATAGGGTAAGTGCAAAGGTAAACCCAAGTCCCATTCCTAGTCCGTCAATAAGAGAACTGCTAACATTATTCTTAGAGGCAAATGCTTCTGCTCGTCCTAATATTAAACAGTTTACCACAATAAGCGGTATAAATAATCCGAGTTGTTCAAATAAATCGGGGAGGAATCCTTCCATAACCATTTCAACAATAGTTACAAAAGATGCAATAACAACAATAAATGAAGGAATGCGAACTTTATTGGGAATCATGTTTTTAATTAATGAAACCACTAAGTTAGACATTACTAATACAAAGGTAGAGGCGAGTCCCATTCCAAAGCCGTTAATTGCAGAAGATGTTACTCCAAGTACGGGACACATTCCCAAAAGGAGAACAAATACCGGATTTTCTTTAATAAATCCTTTTGTGAAGTTTTGTAATTGATTCATAGTATTGTTGTTTTTATTCTTCGTACGATTCTGTTGCTCCCGAAATAGCATCAGGATTTTCTTTAAATACATCATATGCAAGTTGCACTGCTTGACAAAATGCAACGGTGCTTATAGTTGCTGCGGTTATGGCATCTACATCGCCACCGCTTTTCTTAACCTGCAGTTTAAATGTGTCAGGATGCTTTTCGTAGAACATCTGCTTAAAGCGTTCATCTTCTATTTTTGTCCCTAAGCCCGGCGTTTCTCGTTGCTCGAGTACCGAAATTCTATAAATAGTACCATCCGGTTCAAATCCAACCATTAAACGAATATCTCCACTATATCCGTTTGGAGAAACAGTGTTTACGGCAATTCCTACTAACTCATTATTAGCATATGCCGGGTAAAACTCTAAACTGTCACCTGTTTGTCCAATCGGAAGTTTGTACATATCATCAACCGGACTGTTTTCAAACTCCGGTAATACCTCAGAAAGTGCGTGCATTTTTTTAGCACGCTGTGCCTGAGCTTTTGGCTCAAGTGTAAGTTGATTGATATACGCCAGAGCTACGCTTGATATAGCGGTAATAATAATGAGCGTACTCACCATATTAATAAATGTAGATTCTCTTTTTGCTGCCATAGTTATTGTTTTTTAGCTCCAAATACCTTTGGTTTCATACTTTTGTTAATGATAGGGACAACGGCATTCATAATAAGAATACCAAACGAAATTCCTTCGGGATATCCTCCAAAAATTCGTATTGCAATGGTAATAATTCCTATTCCTACACCATATAGTAACATACCTTTCGGTGTCATTGGTGATGTTGCCATATCGGTTGCCATAAAAATTGCTCCCAATAACACACCACCGCTAAGAATATGGAATACCGGACGCATGTACACGTCAGGATTTGCTATATGCAGAATTCCCGAAAATACAAAAATTGTTGCAAGAATAGAAACCGGTATATGCCAGGTAATAATTCTTTTATACAGCATAAATAAACCACCAAGAATAAGTGCCAGTGCTGAAATTTCTCCAATACTACCTCCAATAATTCCTATAAATAAATCGCTAATTTTGGGTAGCTCACTAAGTATTTCAGGTATGGTTTGTCCCATTGCAAGACCTTCTTTCACAATAGCTAAAGGAGTTGCTCCTGTTACCGCATCTGCAAATAACTGTCCGCTTACCGGTACCGGCCACTGTGTCATATGAGCCGGGAACGACATTAATAAGAACACTCGACCAACAAGTGCGGGGTTAAATGGATTTTTTCCTAATCCGCCAAATGACATTTTTCCGATTCCAATCGCAACAAAACATCCTACAATGAGCATCCATATAGGGAGAGAACTCGGAACATTAAAAGCTAATAATACTCCGGTAATTGCTGCCGAACCATCAAAAATGGTGAGTTTTCCTTTAATAAGATATTTCTGTATTAAAAACTCAAACAGTAAACAACTTACTACCGCAGTAAGTGTAATAATAAGAGCTGCAATACCAAATGCATATACAGAAACCAATAATGCAGGTATAAGTGCATAAAGCACTCCATACATTATCTTTTTTGTAGAGTCACCACTATGAATATGTGGTGATGGTGATACAGTGAGAATTTTTTGAGCAGTATCCATTATTGTTTATTTTTTTTAGCGTGTTCTCTAATAATTTGTTTTCCTAAACGAATATAGTCAAGAAGCGGACGGTATGCCGGGCAACTGAACGAGCAAGAACCACATTCAATACACAACATAGTGTTGTTTGCTTGTAATTCTTCTGCATTATTTCGTTCTGCTAACAGCATGAGTAAATAGGGCTCAAGACCTGCACAACAGGCAGAAACGCATTTTCCGCATCTAATACACTCATCCATTGCTTCTCGTTGCGACTCAAGGGATGGTAATACCAATATGCCGGATGTTCCTTTTGTTACAGGAGATTCCATGTTTGTGATAGCTTTCCCCATCATTGGTCCGCCCGATATTACTTTTCCGGTAGTTTCGGGTAATCCGCCGGCAGCATCAATAAGGTGTTGCACCGGAGTACCGACACGAACAAGGAGATTTTTTTGTTTTGCTAATTGTTTTCCGGTAACGGTAACAATTCTCTCATACAGCGGTTTGTTTTTCTGAATCGCTTCATACACGGCATACACCGTTCCCACATTATTTACAATAGCACCAACATCAATTGGTAATCCACCGGCAGGAACTTCTTTACCGGTAATTGCTTTTATAAGTTGTTTTTCGCCTCCTTGCGGATATTTAACTTGTAAAACAACAACCTCAATACCCTCATATTTTTTTACTAATTCTGTAAGTAAAGCAATTGCATCGGGTTTATTATTTTCTATACCAATATATGCTTTTGAAACACCAATTGCTTTTTGCACGATGAGCGTTCCAATAAGAATTTCTTCGGCTTTTTCAAGCATTAATCTATGGTCTGCCGAAAGATATGGTTCACATTCAACGGCATTAATTAATAATACTTCGGCTTTTTTACCGTCGGGCACTAAATATTTAACATGAGACGGAAAGGTTGCACCACCCATTCCCACAATACCTAATTGATGAACCCGCGTACGAATTTCATCAGCAGAAGCGGTTATTTCTTGTATAATTGTGCTGCTTGTATCAATACCGTCTTCCCATTCGTCTGCACTTGTTTTAATCACAATTACATCTTGCGGAAAACCACTTGCACAGGTCATTTTATCAATTTTGTCAACAATTCCCGCAACAGGAGAATGAATGAATGCAGAAACAAATCCTGCAGCTTCGGCAATGCGTGTTCCGATTTTAACCGCATCTCCTTTTTTAACAATAGGAGTTGCAGGAACACCTAAGTGTTGAGAAATAGGTACAAATACCTGTTCGGGAACCGAGAGAACTTCTATTGGTTCGTGAGCTGCTAATTTATTTTCGGGAGGATGAATACCGCCCTTTGGAAATGTTTTTAATTGTAACATAGTATACATTTTATATTATGCTTGAGTTTCTTCTGGTTTTGGTTCTTCTTTCACCTTACGTGGGGGAAAGTTTGTTTCGTGAATTGCATTGGTTGGACAAACAATAACACATTTTCTGCATAGTTTACATTTTTCGTCGCTTATGTATGCAAGATTATTTTCTATAACAATTGCATCATGCGGACATTCTTTCACACATTTTGTACAGGCAATACAGGCAACATCACAGAATTTTTTTGCACGTGCACCTTTATCTTTATTCATGCACGATACAAATATTTTTAAGTCCTTTTTATTCGTTTTTCGAAGTTCAATAATATCTCGCGGACAGATTTCGACACATTTTCCGCAGGCGGTACATTTGTCGGTTGTTACTACCGGCAATCCTGTTTTTTCGTCAATTATAATTGCATCAAAGGCACATACCGACACACAATCACCATATCCAACACACCCAAACGTACACCCGTTTTCTCCTTCAAATGTTGAAACCGCAAGACGGCAACTGATGGCACCATCGTAATTACTGATTTTGCGAGTATTATCGCAGTCTCCGTTACAACGAACTACGGCAACTTTTTGAGCTTGAGCAACTACTGTTTTACCGAGGTGATTCGCTATTTCAGACATCATGTCGTTACCACCAACCGGGCAGTATAAGTCATCCGTATTGTCTGATTCAACAAAAACTTGTGCGAATTTTCTACAGCCCGGGTATCCACAACCACCACAGTTTGCTCCGGGTAACATTGCGTCAACTTCATCGATACGCGGATCTTCAATCACTTTAAATTTTTGAGCAATAAAATAGAGAACAATTGCTGCAAGAGCACCTACAGCACTTAATACAATAACCGGAATTAATATAGTTTCGTTCATAGTAGTTTGTTAAATACGTTCTAATTGAAATGAAAAACGTTTTCGCATGGCTTTTTTAGAAAAAAACAATACGATATAATAAGGGATTAATATAAGTAATGATGTAATACCGGCACGCAACTCTGTGGTATATTGCGACGCAATAAGTAAGGTGCCGAATAAAATTAAAAACGGAAGAAGATATCCAAAAAATAATGCTTCGAATCCTTTATTTTGCGATAAAAAGACAGTTACTCCTTGCCCTTTTGTAAATGTGTGTTGTTTTGGCTTTTCTACTAACACCGTTTTCTCCTCCATGTCAGATACATGACATGATGACTTCGCATGACAAGAAGAACAGGCAGATTTCGCTTCGATTTTTACTTCTATGTAATCATCTGAAATGTCTGTAATAATGCCGGTATGAGAAATTTGTGAAGAAGAAGACATTATTAAAAAATTTGTTTTTTGAATTTTCAGACAAATGTAAGTATTTCACGTAAATTATGTATAGAAAAAATATGTTTTTCGATACGTGGTTTTTAACATGATATTAACGGAAATTGCTATACCGGTGTTTTTACTCAAAGATATTCAGGTTTTAGTGTAATGGGATGTTCTCCGGTTACTACGTAACGTTCGATGAAGACAACATGAGCTCTTTATAATATTTGCTTCTTAGGTTTCTATCTTTCCATTACTCGATAGTAGAATTGCAAATGCTTTTGTTTCTTTAAATTGTGAGAGTACAATAACAATTACCACCATAATAGGAACACTAATAATCATTCCTATTATTCCCCAAATTGCTCCCCAAAAGGATAATCCGGCAATGGTAACTATCGGACTCACATTCATAGAATTGCCCATTAAACGTGGTTCAATAATATTTCCAACAAGTATTTGGATTCCTCCTACAATGAGGAGAATAATAATACCCGGCATAAAATCACCAAATTGCAGCAGACTAAAAACAGCGGGGAATAGAGTTGCCGTTAATGAACCTATTACCGGAATGTAATTCAGTATAAATATTAAAAATGCCCAAAATAAAGGAGAGTCAATACCAATAATTGATAAAGCTATATAACTTGAAACACCGGTAATTACACTTAAAATAGTTTTTATTCCTAAATATTTTGCTAATGATTTTTCTACATTTTTAATCATTGCATATGCTTTTTCTGATTGAACAGATTCGGGAAATAGCTTGTCGAATTTTAAGCGTAATGAAGCTTCTTCAAGGAAAATAAAGAGTGCATATAATAATATCATAAATGTACTACTCACAAAATCCGTAGATACATTTAAGAGCTTCATAAAGAACGTTCCAAAATTAAAATTTGCAATGTATACTTCTATACTTTCAAACACATCAACATTAAATGTGCTGTTTATAGTGGAAATAAGAATGCCGGCATTTTCTTGATACACACGGTGCGATTGAGCCAACACACTCACATTTGATATTATTATTGTAATAAAAAAATGAAATACATATATAATTACCGTTAGTGCCAGTATGTTTTTTAACCAAATAGGCAAGTATCTTTCTATTATTCCAATTCTATCTATTGTTTTTCTTATTTGGCGTACTATAAACCAAAGTAACCAAGCTAACACAAAAGGAATTAGTAAGTCTTTTCCAAAGATTAGTATTACCACTATTGCAATGGTAATAACAAACATTGATGCAATATTTTTTAAACTTATCATACTTATAAAGATTTAGATTTTTTTTGAATCTCGGTACTAATATAATCGGCTTGTTGTTGAATTTCTTGTGCTCCATCTATCCAGCATATTTCTATGCCTCGGCGTTCCATGCCTCTAAACCATGTCATTTGGCGTTTTGCAAATTGAAATATTGCTGTGCATAATTGTTCTGCACAGGCAGCTTTACTCATGTTTCCTAAAAGATATAAGGATGCGTATTTATATTCTAATCCGTAATATTGCAGGGTTTGGTGACTTACTCCTTGTTCTAAAAGCTGCGAGGTTTCTTCAAATAGTCCTTGTTCTATTCTTGCATATAAACGAGTTTTAATTCTATCTCTTCTGGTTTCACGATCAACAGAAATCCCAAACACAAGCGGGGTGAAATCTCTTTTTTGTGTTGTTTTTTCTATACCATGCATATGCTCATGTCGGGCAATTTCTAATGCGCGAATAAGTCGTTTTTTTGAATCAAAATCGCTGATGTTATGCACGGTTTTATATGAACGTAACTCGTCTTGTAATGCTTCAAAGCTTTTTTGTTCGCATGAGTTTCGATATTCTGCATCTTCGGGCACTTTATGCAGATTATATTGTTGTATAATTGATTCAGCATACAAACCGCTTCCGCCACACACTAAAGGCAAAGAATTGCGTGAAACTATGGAATCATATGCCGTATAAAAATCTTGCATAAATTCATATATATTATATGCATACCCTGCATCTACAATATCAATAAGATGATACGGAATTGAATGTCCCTCGTACCGGTATTCTTGTAAATCTTTCCCGGTGCCAATGTCCATGCCTCTATATACTTGCCTGGAATCGGCACTTATGATTTCGGCACGCAAACTATGTGCAACACGAACGGCAACAGCTGTTTTTCCGCTAGCTGTGGGACCAATAATAACCGGAAGGAGCGATCTTGATTGCAAAATGTTTTATTTTTATTCGTCGTAATAAAGAAAAACTGTACTTTTACCTACATTGTTTTTACAAATCTAACACATATTGTTTTTATAAAAAACTATGAGTACAACAAAGGTGCATATACAAAATAAAAAGGCACAATTTGAATATGAATTTATTGATACATATTCGGCAGGAATTGTTTTAACCGGAACCGAAATAAAATCGCTCCGACAGTCTAAAGCAAGTATTGGCGAAGCATATTGTTATGTACATAATAATGAATTGTGGGTTAAAGGTATGCATATTTCTGAGTATTCATTTGGGAGTTATAATAATCACGAAACTACTCGTGAGCGAAAACTCTTACTTAAGAAAAAAGAAATAGTTAAACTTCACGAAAAGCTCAAAGATAAAGGAAATACTATTGTTGTGAGAAGTTTATATATTACCGCTCGAGGATGGGCTAAGGTTGATATAGCTCTTGCTCGAGGAAAAAAGATTCATGATAAACGTGAATCAATAAAATCTAAAGATGCAAAGCGTGATATGGATAGAGCTATGAAGCGTAATTAGATAGTACCGTTTGTTTCAGATTAAAACCTATACTATATGTCGCAGTACATTATTGTAATAGCCGGAGGAACCGGATTTGTTGGGCGGAAACTAGCGTTGCTCCTTGCACAAAAGCATACGGTTAGAATTCTTTCACGTTCACGTTCTGCTTCAATTGAGGGTTGCGAAATGTATTATTGGAATCCGCAAGTAGGTGATTTTGATAAGCATGCGTTTAAACATGCAACCCATGTTATTAATTTGAGTGGCGAAAATATTTCGGAACGGCGGTGGACGAGGGCTCAAAAAAAACGAATTATGGGCAGTAGATTAGCTGCTTTAGAAACCTTATATGTTGCGATTAAAAATTATGGCGATTCGGTACAGCACGTTCTTTCTGCTTCTGCGGTAGGGTATTACGGAACCGCTTTTTCTGATGAAATATGTACCGAAGATTCTGATGCCGGAACAGATTTCTTGGCTGAGGTTTGTGTCGCTTGGGAACAGCAGGTACATCGCTTTTCGGCTCTGCATATTCCCTATACTATTGTCCGGCTAGGTGTGGTGCTCGATGCCAATACCGGTGCGTTTAAGAAAATGATGACAAGTTTACCGATGAGAATCCTCGGTATTCCCGGAAGTGGTAGGCAGTATATACCTTGGATTTATATATCAGATGTAATTCGCATATTTGATTTTTGTATTTCTCAGCAGTTTTTTGGTGTATGTAATGCCGTTGCTCATGAGTCTACAAGCTATAATACACTGTATGCCGCTGTGCAAAAACAAAAACCATGTCTGCGTATGCATATTCCCGCATTTTTTATGAGACTGGTATTAGGGGAAATGGCCGATATTCTTACAAAAGGAAATAAAATATCAGGAAATAAAATATGTGAACACGGATTTACCTGTGAGTATACCGATATTACCCAAACAGTAGCCCATATGTTAGAACAATAGAATGACAGCTATATGAGAATAGATATTTTAACCGTATTGCCCGATTTGCTCGACAGTCCCTTTTCTACCTCAATAATAAAACGAGCACGAGAAAAAGGTGTTGTTGAGGTAGTGGTTCACGACATTAGAGAGTATTCAACAAATAAGCATAAAAAAGTAGATGATTATATGTTTGGTGGCGGTGCCGGAATGGTATTGCAAGTTGAACCAATACATGCTTGTATTACAAAATTACAGTCGGAGCGAACGTACGACGAAATAATTTATCTTACTCCCGATGGCGAAACATTTACACAATCATGTGCAAATCAGCTTTCGTTGTTACACAATTTGATATTTATTTGCGGACATTATAAAGGCATAGACTCTCGCATTCGCGAACATATTGTAACCAAAGAAATATCAATTGGAGATTATGTTATTACCGGTGGAGAGCTCGCAGCTGCAGTTGTTGCCGATGCGGTAATACGATTAGTTCCCGGAGCAATGTCTGATATAAGTTCTGCACTGAGTGATTCCTTTCAGGATAATTTACTTTCACCGCCCGTATATACCCGTCCCGAAGTGTATAATGGTTGGGAAGTTCCCAAAATATTACTCTCAGGCAATAGCAAAGAAATAGAAAAGTGGCAGTTAGAACAATCAATTGAGAGGACAAAACGACTCCGTCCGGATTTGTTGGATTAGACGAGGCATCTCTTGAGGTTTAGTTTAATGGTATATTCATGTCGCCGCCTTCGGGGCTTAGATTGCGTGGGTTATGAATCTTTCTATAATTATGTCGCCCGTTCCGGGCTGGGAGCAGGTGCTTTGAATTCGGTATACACCCACCGCCCGTTGGGCACCTCCCTCAAGTGAGGATTGGCTATTTGCGAGATTGTTACACAGTATTTTCCTCTTACACTACCTTTCCACAAAGCATTTCCCCCTTGAGGGGGAAGTGATATACATAGTCTCAACTGTTGCTCCCCAAGAACAAATTTCATTCACTTCCGGTCGAGTGTGTCGAGACCCTTCTCTACAAAAGTAATAGAGGTCACCGAGGTTCTCGAGGTGGGGAGATTTTCGAAGACCACACGATACGCTGTCGCTAATCGTGCGGGAGCGGAGCCGAGGGGTGGAGTATATTTGTGTAAGAATTTTTTGAAATCACACGATGCCCACTGCCTAACCGAGCTTGCGAGCTTAAAGTAGTTAATTGCGCCGGAAGGGAATACTAAAAAAAAAGAGCGATACTATATCGCTCTTTTTTTTATGAAATAGCAGCAATTGCTTTATCATAGTCCGGTTCATCAACCGTTTCGGATACTTGTTGTGTGTACACAACTTTGCCTTTTTCGTCAACTACTACAATTGAACGAGATAGCAGTCCTTTAAGTGGACCATCGGCAATAAGAAGTCCGTAATCTTTACCGAATGAAGCATCTACAAAATCAGAAGCTGTTTCTACATGTTCAATACCTTCTGCACCGCAAAAACGAGCTTGAGCAAAGGGTAAATCACGCGAAACGCACAATACTTTAGTGTTTTTCAGTGACGCTGCTCGTGTATTAAATTCACGAACAGATGCGGCACATGTACCGGTATCAATACTTGGAAAAATGTTAAGTATTACACGAGTTCCTTTGTAGTCTGCTAGAGAAACCGTGGATAAATTATTCTTTACTAATGAAAAGTCAGGAGCTTCTGAGCCAACTGCCGGTAAATTCCCTACTGTTGAAATTGGATTTCCTTTTAAAGTAATGTTTGCCATAGTTATAAGGTTTTTATTGTTTGCAATTATTTTTTAAATATGACAAAAAAAAATGACATTACTTACAATAACCAGAGAGAATAGTATTTTAAAGAAGATATTCTAAAAAAACACCAATTTATCACGCAATAAAAAAATGCATAAGTTCAGTCCTTATGATTTAAGACATGAATAGAAGTAAAAAAGAAAGAATGATTTATTGTAATTGTTCTCTGATTTTGCCTTCAATTTCTTCTGATAATTCAGGATTGTCTTTTAACAATTGTTTTACAGACTCTTTTCCTTGCCCCAATTTAGTGTCGCCATAACTGAACCAAGAACCGCTTTTTTTAATAATTTCGAGTTCTACACCAATATCAATTATTTCGCCTGTTTTTGAGATTCCTTCGCCAAACATAATATCAAATTCAACACTTCGGAATGGGGGTGCAACTTTATTTTTCACAACTTTAGCTCGTGTTCTGTTTCCTTGCACTTGATCACCGTCTTTTAATTGACCAATACGGCGCACATCTATACGCACAGAGGCATAAAATTTAAGTGCATTACCTCCGGTTGTAGTTTCCGGATTTCCAAACATAACACCAATTTTGTCGCGTAATTGATTTATAAAAATTACGGTGGTATTTGTTTTATTTATTGTTGCGGTGAGTTTGCGGAGGGCTTGCGACATGAGTCGTGCTTGCAGTCCCATTTTAGAATCGCCCATATCACCTTCAATTTCAGCTTTAGGAGTTAAGGCAGCAACAGAGTCAATCACTATAATATCAATTGCTCCGGAGCGTATAAGATGGTCTGCAATTTCTAATGCCTGTTCACCATTATCCGGTTGAGAGATAAGCAGGTTTTCAATGTCAACGCCTAAATTTGCCGCATAAAATCGGTCAAAAGCATGTTCCGCATCAATAAAAGCAGCTAAACCACTTTGTTTCTGACATTCTGCAATTGCATGTATTGCTAGAGTAGTTTTACCCGATGATTCAGGTCCGTAGATCTCAATTACTCGTCCTCGCGGATACCCGCCTACACCTAATGCAAGGTCAAGTCCAATAGAACCAGAAGATATTGAAGGTATTTGCTCCACCGGCTCCGAGCCAAGTTTCATAACAGTACCTTTTCCGTAGGTTTTGTCAATTTTGTCTAAGGTTAATTGTAATGCTTTTAATTTTTCTTTTTGAATAGATGAATCCGTCATGGTATTGAAATTTTATATGTTATCTTACAAAACTATTATTTTTTTATCATATTTTTGAAGGATTAGATTGAAAACTTATTAACCGTATTGTAACAATGGTTTTTATTGTTTTCACATGTGTCTTACTATGAAAGTTTTAGAATTACAGAAAATATTTGAATCATTTGCTCCGCTTTCGGTGCAAGAATCTTATGATAATGCAGGGCTGCATATTGGAAATCCACAGGATGAAATATCAAAAATTCTTTTTACAATTGATGTTACGGAAGCTGTTATTGATGAAGCAATTGCGGTTGGTGCCGATTGTGTTGTGAGTCATCATCCTCTTATTTTTAAAGGGTTACAGCGAATTACGGGAGCTACTGAAATAGAACGTTGTGTAAAAAAAGCTATACAACATTCTATTGTTTTATATTGTGCTCACACAAATCTAGATTCTGTGTATGCAGGGGTAAATTATAAGATTTGCGAAAAATTAGGGATTAAAAATCCTGTTATTTTGGCTCCAAAAGATAATGCCTTAGTTAAAATTGTAACATTTGTGCCTCATGCCCACACAGATACTGTTCGCAATGCAATGGCTCATGCCGGGGCGGGAGTGATTGGTAATTATGATACATGCAGCTTTTCTATGCAAGGGCAAGGAAGTTTTCGGGCTCAAGAAGGAGCTCAACCTTTTGTTGGGAACGTGCATGAATTACATGTTGAACAAGAAACTCGATTGGAAATGATAGCACCTTTGTATGTTCAGTCAAACGTGATATCAGCTCTTATTCAAGCACATCCTTATCAAGAGGTTGCATATGATGTGTATACGCTAAAAAATACTCATCCGTATATTGGCTCAGGAATGATAGGTGAACTTGAAACTTCATATTCTGTTACAGAATTTCTTTCCATGGTAAAATCAATATTTTCTGTGCCTTGTATTAGATATTCAGAAGCTTCTGTTGAAAAAATTACCAGAGTAGCTGTATGTGGAGGAGCAGGAAGTTTTCTTATTCCTCATGCAAAAAAAGCAAAAGCAGACATTTTTATAACCGGAGATGTGAAATATCACGATTTTTTTCTTCCTGAAAATAAGATGATTATAGCAGATATTGGTCATTATGAATCTGAGCAATTTACAAAAGAAATTTTTTATGAAATTGTAAGAAAAAATTTTCCTAAATTTGCCACTCATTTTTCAACGGTTAATACGAATCCGATAAAATATCTATAAATTATGGCGAAAAAAAATGATGCAGTGCAACAAGTTTCAGTAGAAGATAAACTTAAGGCCTTATATCAGTTACAAGAGGTTGATTCTAAAATTGACAGTATAAAAACACTTCGTGGAGAGCTCCCGCTTGAGGTAAAAGATCTTGAAGATGAAATTGCCGGTTTAGAAACAAGAATCGAAAAAATTCAAGATGAAATTTCAAGTAAAGATCATGAAATTTCAAGTAAGAAAAACGAAATCACTAATTCTAATGCTCTTATAAAAAAATATGAGGAGCAACAGATGAATGTTCGTAATAATAGAGAGTACGAAGCTATTTCTAAAGAAATTGAATTTCAGAAGTTAGAAATTGAATTGTGCGAAAAACGAATTAAAGAGTATTCTTATGATATTGAAAATAAAAAGAAATTATTAGAGGAATCTCAACAAAGATTAGAAGAACGTAGTGCCGATTTACAACAAAAACAATCAGAACTTAATTCAATTATTTCTGAAACTCAAAAAGAAGAAGACGATCTGTACGCAGAGTCTGCAAAACTTGCAGAGGTAATTGAAGACCGTTTGGTTACTGCGTATAAAAGAATTCGTTCAAATGCACGTAATGGTCTTGCTGTTGTTAGTGTTGAGCGTGATGCTTGTGGTGGTTGTTTTAATAAAATTACTCCGCAACGTCAACTTGATATTAAAACGCATAGAAAAATTATTGTGTGTGAGTATTGCGGTAGAATATTAATAGACAGTCAATTGTTATTTCACCAAGAGGCGGAATAATCAGATATATAATGATATGTATAAACCGATTTCATTCTGTGGAATCGGTTTTTTTTAACTATTTTATACAACTAAGGTTATGACTAAAAAAGTAATAGAAACTAATCATGCTCCTTTGCCTATTGGTCCATATAGCCAGGCAATACTTTCAGAAAACACCTTGTATGTTTCAGGGCAATTACCTTTAGATCCTGAGAGTAATTTTTTAATTGATTCTGATGTGAGTCTTGCTACAAAACAAGTGTTAGATAATATTGGAGCTATTTTACAAAAAGCTGAAATGAATTTTTCGCATGTATGTATGGCTACAATATTTGTAACTGATATTTCAAAGTTTGCTGAGGTTAATGCGGTGTATTCCCAATATTTTGAATCTCCCTATCCTGCACGTCAAACGATACAGGTTGCAGCACTACCTATGGGTGCTCCTGTAGAAATATCTGTTGTGGCATATAAACATGCGGAGTAAATGGGGCGGGTGCTTGCAATAGATTATGGAACAAAACGTACCGGTATTGCAGTTACCGATTCTTTGCAATTAATTGCAAATGGCTTAACAACCGTGCGAACACATGATGTATTCGACTTTTTAACTGAATATTTGCAAAAAGAAAAGGTTGATGTAATTGTGTTGGGACAAGCTAAAACCTTACGGAATGAACCATCAGAAAATCAAAAATATATTGATATATTTGAAAAAAGATTTCGGAAACTATTCCCTGAGTATGAAATTGTATATATTGATGAGCGGTTTACGTCATCTCTTGCCCATCAAGCAGTTTTAGATAGTGGTATAGCTAAAAAAAAACGACAAAATAAAGAAATGATTGATACGATTAGTGCGACAATTATTCTACAATCGTATTTAGAACAAAAAAATCGATAGTATGATTAAACCGGTATATGGATACGGAAATATGGTGCTTCGAAAAAAAGCACAAGATATAGGGGCTGATTATGAAAATCTTCCGGCTCTTATTGAGTCAATGTTTGAAACAATGGAAGCTTCTGATGGTGTTGGGCTTGCTGCTCCACAAATTGGTTTGCCTATTCGTGTTTTTGTTATTGATGCATCATCTATGGTTGAGGATTATCCTGAAGCTGAAAATTTTAAAAAAGTGTTTATTAACCCACAAATTATTTCTTTATCAGGTATCGAATGGTCTTTTGTTGAAGGCTGTTTAAGCGTACCGGGCATTCGCGAAGAAGTAGTTCGCCCATCACATGTGAGCATTTCTTATGTCGATGAGAATTTTATAGAACATACAGAAACTTTTTCTGGGATAGTTGCTCGTATTATTCAACATGAATATGATCATTTAGAAGGAAAACTATTTGTGGATCATCTTAATCCTCTTAAAAAGCGATTGTTACGAAAACGCCTTAGCTTAATCGAAAATGGAACAGTACCTGTTTCGTATAAAATGCGTTTTAAAAAATAAAAATTTCATTAACCCCCTAAACCCCTAAACCTATAAACCCCTAAACCCCTAATTATCCCATTTTGAATTCTTTTGAGATACTCGCAACACTACTCAAAGGAACTATATCAAGGTTTCCTTTTGTGTATTCTACACTCTGTACTCTATTGGGTATTGTGATGCAGAAATCATATTCAATTGTATTTGAACAAACCATTGTTCTTGTAATACTGCTCTGTATCACCTGTATTGTTTTGTGTCTTTATCAAGTATTGTATGCAAAACGGTTGTTGATTTGTTATCTGTGGTTTTTTTGTTTTGGTATTGTATATCCATCTTTTCATGCTCAAGAATATGTAGCGGTAATGGGACAAACACGTGCAATTGTAAAAATTGATTCGCCTGCAGAAGAAAAACCAAAGACCATAGCTTTTGATGTACTATTTATTACTGTTGAGGATAGTTCTGTTTGTGCAAAATCTCGCTTGTATATCCAAAAAGATTCAGGAGCGGCATTGTTACAATATGGTGATGTAATTGAGATATATGGTAATTTTAGACCAATTATAAACCATGAACATGCGAGTTTTGATTATGCCGCATATATGGCTCAACAACACATATACAGTTCTGCCTACATTCCTTCGAGTAGATGGGGATTTATAGAATATGAGCGTTCAATACGCCGCTATTCATATCAGCTACGTGCACGTGCATTGCAAAAAATAGCACACAATATTACATCAGGAGAAAGTATGCAGATAATTGCAGCATTGGGCTTTGGTGATAAATCTTTACTTGATGCAGAGCTAAAGAACACATTTTCTCAAGCAGGAGCCATGCATATTTTAGCTGTATCGGGTTTACATGTTGGTATTATTTCTTCAATAATTCTTTTGCTTGTATCACCTCTTTTTCGGCTACGTTTGTTGTGGCTACAATCAATTATTGTAATTCTTGCAATATGGGGATATGCCTGTGTAACCGGACTTAGTCCATCGGTTCAACGAGCCGCAATTATGTTCTCTGTTTTATCTTGCGGATATCTTCTTCGGCGTCAGGTTCATTCACTTAACACCTTAGCTGTTGCTGCGTTTATATCATTTTTAGTAGATCCTTATGCTTTTTATTTAGTTGGGTTTCAGCTTTCGTATATTGCCGTTGCCGGTATTATTTGCGGAGCTTCAAAACTTATGAAGATATATACGCCTTCAAATATTGTTATAAGTTACGTATGGGGTATAATAGCAGTAAGTATTATTGTTCAAATTGCAACATTTCCAATTTCGGTATATTATTTTTCGCATGTGCCGGTGTATTCTCTCCTTACAAATATTTGCGTAATACCCTTGGCATTCATTATTCTTGCAAGTCTGTTTTTTTGTTTTGTTCCCATTATATCACACTATGCCTGTGTGTTGGTTCAAAAAGAAGTTGAATTGCTGTATTATTGCTTGTACCGTATTAAAAACTTACCCGTATCGTCATATGAAGTATATATCTCGTTTACTGATATGATAGGTCTATATGTATTGTTAGGGGGATTGTATGGAATCTATCTGTTTGTGAGAGAGTCTAGATTACACAAATATTGATTCTTTGGGAACATGAGGGATAACATTTGCTTTATGAGCTAAAGAAAAGAGCTGAGAAATTGCTTGTTTTCCTGTGGTGTTATACGCAAGTGAATAATCATTTACAAACAAAGAAATATGCTTGTTTATAATGTCTTGCGACATATCTTGAGCGTTGTTTACTACAAAAGGAGCAGATTGTGAATTGTGGAGATATGCATATTCTATACTTTTTTTAATAGCTTTTTCTACTTTTTTAGCTATTTCGTGCGGAATTGATTTTTTTATTGCAATAGCACCGAGGGGAATAGGAGTATTCGTTTTTTGTTCCCAAAAATTACCTAAATCTCTTATACATACTAAGCCCTTATTCTGGTAGGTAAATCTATTTTCGTGAATAATAACTCCGGCATCAACCACATCATGTAAAATAGCATGTTCAATGTCGGAGAAAATCATGAATTCTTTGTTTGTATATTCAGGGTATGCAATAGAAAAGAGTAGGTGAGCGGTTGTGTGTTTGCCAGGAAGTGCAATTTTAGAAAGATGAGAAATTTCGGAAAGCGTTTCTTTTTTGCAAATAAATACCGGGCCGTTTCCATACCCTAAGGCACCACCGCTTTCTAACAATGAATACTGTTTAAAAATATATGCAAAAGCATGAAAGCTAATTTTTGTGCAGTCAAAATGTGAGTTCAGAGCTTTTGAATTAAGTTTCTCAACATCTGCTAAATGAACGGAGTACGAAATACCTTCGGTGTCAATTTTTTGAGAAACAAGAGCATCAAAAATAAAGGTGTCGTTCGGACAAGGAGAAAATGCCAGAGAAATTGTATGCATTTTTACTGAATTTCTAAAATAATTGCAGAATTTGGTTGTACCCTAAGAGAAATACCTTCCGAAAGAATTTGCTCAAGACTAAGTGTACATGACCATGAATCCAGCACACTTTGTAAGGTAATAGTTTCAGATGTATTAATTCCAATAGTTTTTATTGCATGATCCCCAATATGTAAATTGAAATGTTGTTCATTGTCAAAATCAAAATTCACAACAAGTAACATACAGTGAGCATCGGTGTAGCGAGCATAGGCAAATATTTTATCGGCATCAACATTACCATTGTAATTTTGCCACATTAAATCATAGAATTGTCCACTACGGAGTGCCTCATAATCTTTGCGAAGTTTGAGTAAAGAAGAATAGAATTCGCGTAATTCTTTTTGTTGTTTGTTGAGTTTTTTTCCATCAAACGCACCCTTATTAATCCATTTATTAAATACAGGTAAGCCCCAATAATCAAAGATAGTTGTTTTGCCATCAATACCGCTAAAGCCCTCGCTGTCCATACCTTTTTCACCAATTTCTTGTCCGAAATAAATCATAAGCGGAGAGGTATGTAAAGTTGCCGCAACAATCATAGCCGCTTTTGCTTTTTCAGGATTACCGGCAAAAAAATCAGATGCAATACGCTGTTCATCATGATTTTCTAAAAAGCGTAACATTTTAGGACTTAGATCTTCTAATCCCCTCCACACATCAGATATGAATTTAGCAGAGCCAAATCCTTCAATAATCAGTCGGAGCACATCATACAGCCCAACCTTATCGTAGAGATAGTCAAATTTTCCGCGTCTCACATAAAGTTTATAGAGATTTGGATTATAGATTTCAGCAATAAAAATAATGTTCGGATTAATTTCTTTAATTTGAGGAATTACCCACGACCAGAAAGCAACGGGAACCATTTCTGCCATATCGCAACGGAATCCGTCAACACCTTTTTGTGTCCAAAACTGCAGAATTTCTAACATCCGCACCCACGTGTCTGGTATTTGTTCAAAATGCTCTTCCCAAAGATTTTGATAATCAATACCATAGTTTAGTTTTATAGTTTCATACCAATCGTTTTTAGAAGGCATATTAGAAAATACATCATTACCGGTAGCTTTAGCCGGATATTCGGAATATGGTTCTGCACCTTCTGAATACGGATAATATAGATCTTCCGGTAAAATTAGTTCTTCGTTTGGGATATAGTAGAAATTATTATTTGGTTTAAACATAGCCGAGCTATCATCGTATTCTCCAATATTTTGAATACCCGGAGGTTTTGTGTCGGAGTGGTAGCCACGAGAAACATGATTAGGTACAAAATCTATAATGCATTGTAATCCCGCATCATGTGTGCGTTTTAACAGCTGTTCAAACTCCCTCATTCTGTTTGGAATAGAAACCGCAAAATCAGGATGAACATCGTAATAATCTTTAATAGCATAAGGAGAGCCGGCACGTCCTTTTATAATGTGCGGATTATCTTTTGAGAGACCATAATTAGAATAATCAGTACACGTAGCGTGACGAATAATTCCGGTATACCACACATGCGTAATTCCAAAATTTTTTATCTCAGAAAGAGCAGAAGACGTAATGTCGTTAAACTTTGTGCAGCCATTTTCATCAATAGTACCAAACGGCTTGTTTGTAAGGTTTTGATTTGTGAAAAGACGCGTAAAAATCTGATATATATTAATTACCGTTCCCATAATTTTCCATCATTTTTTCAAATATAGATATAAAATTTTACATGTGTATATGGTACGCTAACATAATAGTTAGATTTATATATTTTTGGGTGTAAATACTCTTATGTTTTATGCGTGATAGTAATGTGGCGATTTTTTGAAAAAAAATAGCGGTATCATATAGTAAAGGAATAAAAAAAAAGTATATTTGCACCGCAATATAGCAGGGCTCCGTAGCATAATTGGATAGTGCACCTGACTACGGATCAGGAGGTTAGGGGTTCGAATCCCTTCGGAGTCACACAATAATTATAAGGGTTTTAAAACAATAGTTTTGAACCCCTTTTTTTTTGTGCAAATATTTGAGGTGGGGAGTTTTCCTCCCTGTCATTGCGACTGTGTCCGACCTCTGACGGAGCGTAACGCAGTGCCCAGGTCAGCACTCGTGCTCGATTCCTATCGCGTTCGTACACTAATTGAATCGTGGTTAAAATTATTAAGCAATATACAACATTATTTTAAAACAGCTTCATGGTATAATCATGTCGCCGCCTTCGGGGCTTAGATTGCGTGGGTTATGAACATTTCTATAAATATGTCGCCACCTTCGGGGCTGGGGGTAGGTGCTTTTAAATTATCTTGTGTATACACTCACCGCCTTTTGGCACCTGTTACTGTCATTGCGAATGGAACGCAGTGGAATGTGGCAATCTCTTACCAGTTGAACAGCACATAATTCTCAACAAACTCCCCAAGAACAAATCTTATTCACTTCCGGTCGAGTGTGTCGAGACCCTTCTCATCAAATGCAACAGAGGTCACCGAGGTTCTTGAGGTGGGGAGGTTTTCGAAGACCACACGATACGCTGTCGCTAACCGAGCTTGCGAGCTCAACGTAGTTAATCGTGCGGGAGCGGAGTCTCTTTTTTTTTAGAACAGAACAAACGACATGGGATTCCTCACTCACGTTCGGAAAGACAGCATTGTGCCAGCTCCTTGTTGTCGCAGCAATTACTATCGCGAGGCATTCATCACTCCACCTGTCATCTTCACATTTTGCACTATTAATCCGTCAGAGGTCGGACGTGGTCAGAATGACAGGAACGAGAGTTCATTCCACTTTTCAAACAACCAACACCTGCACAAAAAAACACTAATTGTTAATAATTTTTTTGAGATATAAAACCGCAATAATAAAAAAGTCTGACATTTGTGTTTTATTCGATTAATCAATCAAAAAAAACAGTATAATGGCAACAAATCTATCTATTCGTAATTGTATTCGTGTTATTACTCTTGTGTGTGCTGTACTATTTGTAGGTACCGCCTGTAACAAGTCTCCTAAAACATTGCAGCCTCTTGCAATTGATCCGGCATTTTCTTCGTATGTAATTTCGTTTACTTCGGGCATTATTTCGGGTAATTCTCCTATTCGTGTTCGTTTTGTGCAGGAAATACCGTCGGCGGTAATTGGCGAAAAGCTTGCAAAAAATCCCTTTTCTTTTAGTCCGCGTATTGCAGGTGATGCATTTTGGATTGATGCACAAACCATAGAGTTCCGTCCGGAAAAACCATTGACATCCGGGCAGGTATATACGGCTCGTTGTAACATTGCACAGTTCCTTGAAGTACCAAAAAATCTATCGACACTCGAATTTCGCTTTCAGGTTATGCATCAAGCGTTTGAGTTTGAATTTGCAGGATTTGAATCCTATGATTTACAAGATTACCATTGGCAAAAAGTGCATGGTGCGTTTAGAACGGCTGACTTTGTTGAGCAAGATGTGTTTGAAAAAGCAATCAGTCTTTCTTTTGGCTCAGAAAAATTACAGATGAAATGGACGGCATCTGAAAATGGAAAATTATTTGCATTTGTTATTGATAGTGTGCCACGTAAAAAATCGTCTCAAACGCTTTCTATTACTTGTAATGGAAAAGAATTTGGGGCAAAAGAGAATAAAACCTTTCGGGTAACAATACCAAAAATTGATGATTTTTCGGTAGTGAGTGTTGCTACAACAACGCAACCAAATACCTGTGTTACGGTATATTTTTCTGATCCTCTTTCGCCTACACAAGGACGTGTTGCCGACTTTTTTGCTCTCGGAAATGTGTCTTGTAGAGTAGTTGTTGATGGGAGTATTGTAAAATTGTATCCTTCTCGTACGGTAAAAGGTCAAATACTTTTAGAAGTGCTCGAGGGTATTCAAAATAGTAAGGGAGTAGGTTTGTCGAAACGCTTTTCTCAAGTTGTTGATTTTGTGAGCATGTTGCCAAAAGTAGAATTACTTGGCTCGGGAATTATTGTGCCAAATACGGAAGGCGTTCTTTTCCCTTTTAGAGCCGTGAGTCTTTCTGCCGTTGATGTTAAAATTATTCAAATTTTCGAGAATAATATTGCTCAGTTTCTGCAAGTGAATCAATTTGACGGACAACGAGAATTGGCTCGGGTAGGGCGTATTGTATATAACCAGGAAGTGCCACTTACCTCAGATAAACCAATTGATTATGGCACATGGAATAATTTTTCTCTTGATTTGTCAAAATTAATTCAGACAGAACCGGGAGCTATATACCGGGTGCAAATAAGCTTCCGAAAAAAACATTCTCTGTTTGCGTGTAGTCAATCTGAATTGCTCGATGAGGATGAATATCGTGAAGAACCTGAAAATCTTAAAATGTATGATGAACCATCAAATTCATACTACTATTATTATGATGATTACGATGATTATGATTATTATAATTATGGACGATATGTGTGGTCAGAAAGAGATAATCCTTGTAAACCCTCGTATTATATGCGGAATAATCAAACGGTGGTGCGAAATGTATTGGCTTCTGATTTAGGGATTATTGCAAAAGCCGGAAGTGATGGTAATTATAATGTATATATTACTGATTTGCGAACAACAAAGCCAATTTCGGGTGTAGAAGTTGAATTGCGGAATTATCAGAATCAACTTCTTGGTACCGCAAAAACCAATAGAGAGGGAATGTGTATTATTCAATCTCAAAATAAACCATTTTTATTAGTTGCAAAGCATAATACACAACGAGGATATCTTCGTTTAGATGATGCCTCGTCACTTTCTGTAAGTATGTTTAATGTGCAAGGGCAAGACTTGCAAAAAGGAGTAAAGGGCTTTATGTATGGAGAACGAGGCGTATGGCGTCCCGGTGATTCTTTGTATATTACCTTTATTTTAGAAGATAAAAATAAATCACTTCCAGCGAACCATCCGGTTGTTTTTGAATTGTATACTCCCGAAAATCAATTGTCAAAACGCATTGTGAAAACACAAAATCTGAATGGCTTTTATACCTTTTTTACCTCTACCATAGAAGATGACCCTACCGGAAATTGGCGTGCGGTTGTTTCTGTTGGCGGATCTCGATTTACGCAAACAATAAAAATTGAAACGATTAAGCCGAATCGCATGAAAATTCTTATGAATTTGAGCGAAAAAGATATTGTAAAACGAAATGAATCAAAATCAGTGAATCTTGAAGTGAATTGGTTACACGGTGCTCCTGCTCAAAATGCTCCGGTTAAAATTGATGCTACTATGCGTGCCGGAAAAACAAGCTTTAAAGATTTAGAGCAATACACCTTTGATAATCCGGCTTTATCTTTTGATGCTGATGAGTTTTCTGTATTTGACGCACGGGTTGATGCAACCGGAAAAGCACGGGTTCATCTCTCATTTCCAGAAGTTCGTAATGCTCCGGGAATGCTTAATGTACAACTCCGAACGCGAGCATTTGATGCCGGCGGAGATTTTAGTATCGATAGATTTGTGGTAAAATATTCTCCGTATGATGCCTATGTTGGTCTTCGCATGCCCGAAGGTACCGGATGGAATAAAGCACTCTATTCTGATGAAAAAAATATTATACCGCTTGCATTGGTTGACCCGAGTGGTAAACCAATAAGCGGAAATGTACGTATTGAAATCTTCTCGGTATACTGGCGTTGGTGGTGGGATATTTCAAGTGAGGCAGATTTAGCTCACTATATCTCAAATAGCTACAGTAACCGAATCTTTAGCGAAACCGTTGCGGTTAAAAACGGAAGACATATGTATGAAATGAATTTAGATATGGAGCATTGGGGGAGAAAATTCATCCGTGTTACTCATTTAGAAAGTGGACATAGTGCCGGACAAACTTTTTATACCACGTATAGAGGGTGGTGGAGTAATGCCGGCTCTGAAAATCCCGGCGGTGCAGAAATGCTCCAATTCGAAACAGATAAAGATGTATATTCAGTTGGAGAATCTGTTGTGTTGACCTTACCGGTTAGTCATGCCGGACGGGCGTTGGTGTCGGTAGAAAGTGGCAGTAGAGTGGTGAGTTCTTTTTGGGTAGAAACATCTAAAAATGCACGTATAGAATTTGAGGCAACAGCTCACATGTCACCAAATGTGTTTATACATGTATCGTATATTCAGCCCCATAATCAAACAAATAATCAATTGCCAATTCGTATGTATGGTATTCAGAATATTCGGGTAGAAGATCCTGAAACAATTCTGAAACCCCAAATTACCATGAGTGATGAATTAAAACCCGAAGAAAAATTTACGGTGAAAGTTCATGAGCAAAATGGTAAACCTATGACGTATACCATTGCAATTGTAGATGATGGTCTTCTTGATGTTACTCGTTTTAGAACACCAAACCCTTGGCATACCTTTAATGCTCGTGAAGCTCTTGGGGTGCGTACCTGGGATTTATACAAATATGTAGCGGGAGCATTTGCCGGTGAGCTTGCCGGTTTATTGCAAATTGGTGGCGATGAGTATTTATTAAAACAAGATGCTGACGATAAAAACAGATTTAAACCGGTAGTTATGGTGTATGGTCCGTTTGAGATTAAAAAAGGAGCATCGCAAACGCACACCTTTACCATGCCTAATTATGTTGGTTCGGTGCGTTGTATGGTGGTTGCCGGACAGAATGGTGCGTATGGAAATGCAGAGAAAACCGTTCCTGTTCGTCAGGCACTTATGGTATTGCCTACCATTCCCCGCGTGGTGAGTCCAACCGAAACTATTAAAATTCCGGTAACGGTGTTTGCAATGGATAAATCTATAAAACAAGTGAATGTAAAACTTACGGTAGATAAAGAGTTTTCTATTGTTGATGGTGCAACACGTACAATTAGCTTTGCCGGAGAATCAGAAAAAGTAGTTGAATTTACGGTAAAAGCCGTTGACCGCATTGGTGTTGGAAAAATATCGGTAGAGGCAAGTTCCGGAACAATAAAAGCAAGCTCAGACACTCATCTTGAAATTCGTGTACCAAATCCGGTAACATCTCGAATTATTCAAGCCGTGCTAGAACCCGGTAAATCTTGGCAACAAACGGTTTCCGTATTTGGTATTTCAGGAACAAATGCAGGAGTTATCGAAATTTCTCATATGAAACCGATTGATTTAGAACGACGTCTCCAATATCTTATTCGGTATCCGCATGGGTGTATTGAACAAACAACATCAGGAGCTTTTCCTCAGTTGTTTTTACAAACGGTTACGAATCTAAGCAATCAACAAAAAGAACAGATTTCTCATCATATGAACGAAGCAATTGAACGATTGCAAAAATTCCAGCTTTCTTCAGGAGCATTTTCTTATTGGCCAAGTGAGGGCTATGTGTGTGAATGGAGCACCAATTATGTGGGACATTTCTTTGTGGAAGCTCAAAAACAGGGCTATCAATTACCACATAATCTGTTGGATAATTGGGTAAGCTATCAAACCCGTCAGGCACAAGCATGGCGTGCCGATGAGCAAACAAATAGAAATAATGATTTCACACAAGCATACCGCTTATATGTATTGGCATTAGCAAACAAACCGGCAGAAAGTGCCATGAACCGAATGCGAGAGGTGTCCTCACTGTCAAGTGCAGCAAAATGGCGTTTAGCAGCTGCGTATGCATTAACAGGTAAATCAGATATTTCGCGAAGTATTATTGCAACAATACAAGCCGATGCAACAGATAGACACCACCGATATTCTTATGGAAGTCCAACACGTGACAATGCCATGATTTTAGAGTCATTGGTGCTGTTAAAAGATTTGCAATCGGCACGAGAATATGCAGAAAAACTTGCCGAAGAATTATCGAGTGAAACATGGATGAGTACCCAAACAACTGCGTATGCACTTCTTGCAATGGCTCAGTTTGCAAAATCAATGGGAAGCGATGTAGATTTACAGGCAGAGCTTGCCATTGGCGGACAAACCAAACGAGTTTCATCAAAAACCGCCGTGTATCAGGAACCACTTGATTTTTCTGCTCAAACAAAATATGAGGTAAAAATTACAAATACATCAAACGTTACGCAGTTTGTGCGTGTTCATGTACAAGGCGTACCGCAGATGGTAGAAACAAGTTCGGAGCAATCACAATTACAGATGTCGGTTGCATACTTTACCCTTAAAGGCGAACCATTGAATGTAAAACGAATAAAACAAGGAACCGATTTTTATGCAGAAGTTCGCATTACGCATCCCGGTGTTCGTCCTCCGTATACAGACCTAGCATTAGAGCAATTATTTCCGTCGGGTTGGGAAATTATGAATACACGCATGGATTTAGTTGCCTCAACACGTAGTGTCGACGAACCTCGTTATCAGGATATTCGCGACGATAGAGTGTATAGTTATTTTGACTTAAATAGAGGCGAGACCAAAGTTTTTCGTGTAATGCTCCATGCTGCCTATACCGGAACGTACTTTATGCCATCGGTGTATTGCCAGCCAATGTATGATAATACCGTATATGCAAAAGAAGGTAGTTTTTGGGTAGAAGTGGTGAAGTAAGATGATGGTAATTTTATCAACAGAAAATGTACATGAGATAAAAATACATATGAGATTTATTAATACGTGAAATAATAAAAGGAGCGTAGCTCTTTTGTGAAAAACGAGATACTATTCTGAAATAAACAATGAACACAATGCTTTTGGGAACATGTAATACCATAGAGGATGATGTTGAATAATAATACACAGATAAAATCATGAAAGAAGAACACCCTCTAGTTCAGAAGAGGTATGAAGAAATTAAAAATAATGAGGTTTTATGTAGAAAACTTATAAGAATTGCTCAATTTGAATCTGAAATTGATTTGGGAGTTAATCCATCAGATTTTGAGCAAGCACATGTTGGAAATCTCACAGAACAAGATTTTGAATATATTAGAAAAGTATGTGTTTTGGTCGAAAAGCGTTTTCAAGATTCACATTGGTTGGCTAAAACAATAGAAACTATTGAGAAAAAAACAGAAATAAGTCCTATCATTAGAAGAGGTGTTCGGTTTGATGATGAGTTATTTAAAGCAGGGAGAGGAATATTAGAGTCTTTTCTTAAAGAAAAAACAAAACATACAACTACTACTGATAATACGCAATAAAGCTTGTGTTTAAGAGCATCTTGCAGTATTTAGTAATATAAAATCCTTCTTGTTTGATGCGTGTGTCTTCCCGTAGATGGCGTTGTTTCTCTTCGCACCCAATTTCCTCGAACGTCAAATTCATAGGAGAATAGGGTAGAGTCTGAAATTTCTCCTGACCAATACTCATAAAATTTTGTTTGAAGCGCAATGCCGTGAAATACCTCAAAAAATCGAGTTCTAATAAGATTTTCGTATTCATCAAACTCTTCCATAGATACTACATTGCCGTATTTGTCAACCTCAAACTCCTTACGTCTATAATAGTTCGTAAGAAAGGACTCATGTATTTCTCTTATTTTATGGTTGTTGTTGTTATATTCATATTTCCACACATATCGTAATTCGTTATACGGACTTTTATATTCTCCTTGTAATAAATTTCCGCGTGTGTCATAGCTGTATTTTATAACCCCATCATATGTGCCATTGGCGGTAAAATGCTTTATTTCGGTGTTTCGGTTTCTTTCATATACATACGTGCGAACAGTTTCTAGTTGATCTTGATTATAGAATACGCGCATGGTGGTTAGCTGATGCTTATTATTATATTCATATTCCAATAGAACTTGTCCTTGCTTATCATACACAAGCTTTCCCTCTCGAGAAAATGCTACTTCCGCATTTTGTTGACCATCAGTGTTAAAAAACGTTATAATACGAACATCGCCTTGTACTTCATACTTTTCATAGTCAGTTTCAGTTGGCGTAGAGCAAAATTGTAAAAAAATAGCAGAAAATAGTCCCAAAAGCATGAGTATCGCAAATGAGATGATTACTTTAGGTTTCTTTGTATGAACAGTATGTTGTTTTTTGTAAATAAAATTTCTGTACATGTTTTTAATTTTAGTATGATATGCGAACGAGTATTGTTACTATTTTTTGTTATTACATACAAAATTACGCTGAATTCAGATTAAAACAAAAAAGCCCGTGTATATTTGTTTAAAATTTTTACATGGCAGAGTTAGTATCAGTTGGTGGGCTTCTCGTAATAGGATTTTCAATTCTATTTGTTGGTATGGCAAAAGCGGGAATAGCAGGTGCAGGAACCTTAACTATTCCCATATTAGCATTATTATTAGGAGGAAAACCATCAGTTGGTTTTTTATTACCGATACTGTTACTTTCTGATGTTATTGCAATAATCTATTATAGGCAAACAGCTCAGTGGCGTATTTTAGTATCAATATTACCATGGGCTTTTGTTGGAGTTATTCTGGCTATGATAGTTGGCAAGGACTTGTCTGATTCTGCATTTCAATTTGTGTTGGCATGTATAATTTTAGCCGGAATTGCGGTAACTGTTTGGCGAGATTTTATTGTAAAACCCACTACCGTCCCCCAACACTGGATGTTTTCTGCATCAATGGGGCTTTTAGCAGGATTTACCTCAATGATGGGTAATGCTGCCGGACCAATTATTACGATCTTTTTACTGTCAATGCAATTGCATAAGAAAGAATTTGCCGGAACGCGTGCATGGTATTTTTTTATTATGAATGCCTTTAAAATGCCCTTTCATGCTTTTGTGTGGAACACAATTACCCGAGAGAGTTTACAATTTGGAATCACATTTTTTCCGGCACTTATTCTGGGAATGTTGATAGGTTTTTATCTCGTTAATAAAATACCCGAACAGGCATTTCGCATCATAATACTGTTGCTAACTTCTTTGTCGGCTTTGTTTTTATTTTTGTTTTAAATTGATAATCAGATTTCTGTGTGTTTTTGTGCTTAGAACACTATTATTTTGCTCCTGTTCAAAAAATGTTAACGCAAACCAAAAAAGCTGTGATAGTAAGACAGTTTTAATACGTACCTTTGTTCTGTGTAAAAAAAATGAACGTGGAGAAAACAGCAGTAGAAACCCCTTTAATGAAACAATATTATCAGATTAAAGCAAAACATGCTGATGCAATTTTGCTGTTTCGGGTAGGCGATTTCTATGAAACATTTTCTGAAGATGCTATTAAAGCATCAAAAATTCTTGGAATTACTCTCACAAAACGTGCTAATGGTACGGCTTCTCATGTGGAACTTGCCGGTTTTCCCTATCATGCACTTGATACGTATCTTCCAAAATTAGTACGTGCCGGACAGCGAGTTGCTATTTGTGAACAGCTAGAAGATCCTTCGCAAACAAAAAAAATTGTTAAGCGTGGTGTTACCGAATTGGTTACGCCGGGAGTTTCTCTGAGTGATACTATTTTACAAAACAGAGAAAACAATTTTCTTGCGGCGGTTCATTTTTCTCGACATGCAATGGGTGTTGCATTTTTAGACATTTCTACCGGTGAATTTTTGGTTGCTGAGGGTTCCAGAGAGTATATCGATAAGCTTATTAGTGGGTTTCAGCCCAAAGAAATTTTATACGATAGAACAAAAGATGCCTTATTTAAAGAAAGTTTTCCCGGTAATTTGTATACATACAAATTAGATGATTGGATGTTTTCTGAGGAGGCAACTCATGAAAAAATGCGTGCTCATTTTGAGGTTCATTCTTTAAAAGGATTCGGAATTGAAAATATGAAAGATGCAATTGTTGCTGCAGGAGCCATTTTGCATTATTTGGATATTACTGAACATAAACAAAATACGCATATTCGGTCGGTTGCTCGTATTGAACAAGATCAATTTGTGTGGCTCGATAGATTTACTATTAGAAATCTGGAGTTATTCAACTCTCATAATGAGCAGGCAGTTACCGTATTGTCTGTTATTGACAAAACCCTCACGTCTATGGGGGCTCGTATGTTAAAACGTTGGTTAGCATTGCCCTTAAAAAAACAAGATGAAATAGAACAACGTGTATCTGTAGTTGAAAGCTTTGTTTCTGATTGTGAATTACATGATACACTTACTGAGCAATTGTCGCAAATGTGCGATTTAGAACGAATTATTGCACGAGTTGCTACCGGCAGAATTATGCCGCGTGAGGTTGTGCAGTTGCAGAGAGCATTACAAGGTATTGTGTGTTTTAAAGATTTATGTGCGCAAAATCAAAATCGGTTTTTGCAAACAATGGCAGAGCAGTTAAATCCTTGCGAAAAACTTACTACTCGAATCGCGGCCGAAATAATTCAGGACCCACCAAACCTCCTGCAAAAGGGCGGTGTAATAGCAAAAGGGGTACATGCTGAATTAGATAAACTCAGAGAAATTGCTCATTCAGGAAAAGATTTTTTATTGCAATTGCAGCAACGCGAGGAGGAACGTACCGGTATTTCAAAATTAAAAATTGCCTTTAATTCTGTTTTTGGGTATTATATTGAAGTAAGAAACACGCATAAAGATAAGGTTCCGGAAGATTGGATTCGTAAGCAAACATTGGTAAGTGCAGAACGTTATATTACTCCCGAACTAAAAGAGTATGAGGAACAAATACTTGGTGCAGAATCTAAAATGATAGTGCTTGAACAAGAATTATATCAGGCACTTATTCAGGAAATAGCACGGTATATTGAAACAATTCAAATTAATGCTCGCATTATTGCAACCATAGATTGTTTGTGTTCTTTTGCATTGCTTGCCAAACAACACTCATATGTTAAGCCCCAATTACAAGATGGTCTCGATATTCATATTGTAAATGGTCGTCATCCGGTAATTGAAACACAATTGCCTCCGGGAGAGCAATATATTGGAAACGACGTATCGCTTTTGCCTGATTCGCAACAAATTATTATCATAACCGGTCCAAATATGGCGGGTAAATCGGCCTTGCTTAGGCAAACTGCTTTAATTGTATTGTTGGCACAAATAGGGTCTTTTGTCCCTGCTGATAAAGCCGAGATAGGAATTGTAGATAAAATTTTTACGCGTGTTGGTGCTTCTGATAATATATCGCAAGGGGAATCTACCTTTATGGTTGAAATGAATGAAGCTGCAAGTATTTTAAATAATGTGTCGGAACGAAGTTTAATTCTTCTTGATGAATTAGGGCGGGGGACAAGCACGTACGATGGAATTTCTATTGCGTGGGCTATTGTTGAATATTTACATGAACATCCAACGTCTCGTGCAAAAACACTCTTTGCGACTCATTACCACGAGCTTAACGAAATGGAGAAAAGCTTTAACCGAGTTAAGAATTTTAATGTTACGGTAAAAGAACATGATAACAAAGTCTTATTTTTACGTAAACTGGCACCGGGAGGCACAGAACATAGTTTTGGTATACATGTAGCAAAAATGGCGGGAATGCCTAAATCGGTTGTAAAACGAGCAAATGAAGTGCTTTCAGAAATGGAAGGAACATATCGCAAAGGTTCTCTTACAAAGAAACCGGTTGCTGATATTGCAAAGCACCGTGAGGGCTATCAATTAAGCTTTTTCCAATTAGACGATCCGGTTTTATCTCAAATTAGAGAACAAATTTTAAATATAGATATTAATAATCTTACTCCCTTGGAGGCATTACAAACGCTTAATGAAATTAAGCGGTGTTTAGGTAAATAGCTATGGTACTTAGCGTTGCAATTATTTTGTGTGTGGGCTTAGTTGCTCAGTATATTTTTACGAAACTTCGTTTGCCCGGTTTTATAGGTGTGCTCATTGCCGGTAGTATATTAGGTCCCTTTGTTTTAGATGCAATAGATAGCAGTATTTTAGATAATTCAGAAGATATTCGGAAAATTGCTCTGGTAATAATTTTATTACGTGCCGGACTGGGAATTCAGAAGCAAACATTGGCAAAGGTTGGAATGCCTGCTCTCCGTCTGGGCTTTATTCCGGTTCTTTTTGAGGGCACAGTTATTTTACTCGTTGCGTATTATGTATTAGGAATGAGCATTGTTGAAGCCGGAATGCTCGGATTTATAATTGCGGCGGTGTCTCCGGCGGTTATTGTGCCGCAAATGTTGAAGTTTATTGAACGAAAAAAAGGTGAAAAATCAGGAATTCCAACTATGATTTTAACCGGAGCATCATTTGATGATGTTGTGGCAATTACTGTTTTTTCGTGCTTTGTTGGCTTTTATTTAGGTCAGGATGTGTCAATTACAATGCAAGTGTTTATGGTTCCTTTGTCAATTATTATAGGAATCGTGTGTGGAGTTGTGTTGGCAATTGCTCTTTTGTTTGTATTCTCAAAAACTGGTTTGCGATATACGCATAAAACCGTTCTTTTACTTGCTGTAGCGTTATTTTTAACAAGCTTGGAAAGTATGCAAACGCTTATTCCTGTTGCCTCTCTGCTTGGTGTTATGGTTATTGGGTATGTGCTGCTTGAACGATCTCAAACTACTGCACATCATCTTTCTTCAAAATTGCAAAAGACCTGGCTTGTAGCCGAAATTTTTCTTTTCTTCTTAGTAGGAGCAGCTTTGCCGGTTACGGTAATTCTTGAAGCGGGTATGGTTGGGCTACTGATTATAGTGCTTGGCTTACTTGCACGAGCGGCAGGAGTGTATGTGTCTTTATTTGGAACATCCTTTTCTTTAGCAGAAAAATTCTTTTGTATGTGTGCTAATATTCCTAAAGCTACCGTGCAGGCAGCTATTGGTTCAATTCCACTTACTTTAGGATTACCGTATGGCGAAATAATTCTTACTATTGCGGTTCTTTCTATTGTAATAACTGCCCCGATTGGTGCTTTTATTACTGATAAAATGGGAGAAAAGATATTATAACCCCATTCTTGCAATAATTGCATCAAAAGCTGCATCAATTGTAGAATCAACAGTACCAAAATTTGGATTTTTCTTATACCATTCTGCTATTTCTAGAGCACCTTGTGAGAATGGAATCGTGCAAGAAAAATCAGGAACAAAAGATTTAATTTTGGAATTGTCAAAAATCATAGAATGTGTTTTGTCGCCTAAAAGACTATCTCCCATATCTTTATGATACTCTCCTGTTTTCAGCGTTGGGACACCCTAAAATTCTTGTTGATTATTTTGTATAGTTC
>OBJA01000515.1_pt1 | contig 33045 bp, 33 predicted proteins | sample 1519751 | NCBI WGS metagenome assembly OBJA01 (sample SAMEA3881238, study PRJEB22517) | soil metagenome | biome: lake sediment; feature: soda lake sediment; material: sediment, water from around vicinity | place: India | collected 2013-12-23 | depth 3 m
GGACGCGGCGCGTCAGGAAGTGTCGGCGGCGAAGAAGCTGAAGGCCATGTCTGTCAGGCTGCGGAGGGTATCTTTCTCGTGGCCGGGGAGGGCGCTGCGCAGGCCGGGGATACGGTGGGGCGAGAGGGGGCAGGGCTTCGGCGCGGTGCCGGCGAACTGGCGGCGCAGCCAGCGGGCAGCGACGGCGTGGGGATTGTTCAGGGCGCCATGCAGCGCGGCGAGGCGGCGGGCGAAGCCTGCGGAAAGGTCGCGCGGCGGCGCAGCGGGCACGGTCGGCGCGCTGAGAACATCATCTGTCAGCACACGGATGCGCGGCAGTTCCGAGGCGGGGAGATGGTCTGACTTCACGCGGGGCTGGGGCTCTCGCATGTTGAAGACGGGGGCGCGGGGCTGGGCGGCTTTCTGCGGTGAGACGGTCCCGGAGCGCGGCTTTGCCGCGTCCGGCAGGGCGCGGGGCTTGGGGCGCTCAGGGATGGGCTGGTGGGCGGCGAGGATCAGCACGACACGGCGCAGAGCGGTTTCAGCCGGGACGAGGGCGTAGCTCGTCAGTTTACGGAGGAGCGCGTTGCTGGGCCGGGCGGTGCCGAGGCGTTCGAAGATGCTGTCGATATAATGGACGAAGCGCAGGATGAGCTGGCGTGCCTGTTCGAGCAGGACGTAGACGGGATCATCCGTTGGCTGAGGGGCGCTGTCTTCCATGCGGGGAGAATAGCATGGCGCCGGAGGGGGTGGATAAGGCGGGGGTGGTTTTGGGGGAAGGGGTTGAAGGGATTGGGGTTTCTGGGGCTGGAGGTGTGGGATAGGGCGGGCGTCTCGGGGAGCCCACCCATCCTTCGACTTCGCTCAGGATGAGCTTCTAAAGCGCGACACCAGGGTAGCTCATCCTGAGCGAAGTCGAAGGATGACGGGCGCTGCTGCCCTCACCTCCCATTGCGGAGCCATGAGAGGTGGGCCCACTTCGCGCTAAAGAGGGCTCCAGGAGGTGTCTGTGTCCTGATCATCGTCTTCGGCGGGGGCTGCCCTGGGGGCGTCTTCGTCCTTGAAGCCGAGATGGTGGGCGATGGCGTAGAGGGCTTCCTTGACGCCTTCGCCGGTGACGCCGGAGAGGAGCAGGGGCTTGCCTTTATAGGCCTTCTTCAGCTGTTTCATCTGCTCTTTGACAAGTTCGGGCGTGAGCGCGTCGATCTTGTTGAGGGCGACGATTTCCGGGCGTTGGGCAAGTTCGGGATCGTAGGCTTCCAGCTCTGCACGGATGGTGCGGTAGGCATCGGCGGGGTTGTCCTGCGTCACGTCGATCAGGTGGAGCAGCCCCTTGCAGCGTTCGACATGGCCGAGGAAGCGGTGGCCGAGGCCTGCGCCATCGGCGGCGCCTTCGATGAGGCCGGGAATATCGGCCAGCACGAAGCGCGTGGAGGTGCCCAGATCCACGACGCCGAGGCCGGGATGAAGCGTGGTGAACGGATAATCGGCAATCTTCGGCGTGGCGGCGGTGGCGGCGGCCAGGAAGGTGGACTTGCCGGCATTCGGCAGGCCGACGAGGCCGGCGTCTGCAATCAGTTTCAGGCGCAGCCAGAGCCAGCGCTCCTCCCCCTCTTCGCCCGGATTGGAGCGGCGGGGGGCCTGGTTGGTGGAGGATTTGAAGCGCAGATTGCCCCAGCCGCCATTGCCGCCGGCGGCGAGCAGCACGCGCTGGCCGACCTCAGTGAGGTCCGCGATCATGGTTTCCTGGTCTTCTTCATAGACCTGCGTGCCGACGGGCACCTTCAGCACGACATCTTCGCCGCGCGCGCCGGTGCGCTGCTTGCCCATGCCATGGCCGCCGCGCTTGGCCTTGAAATGCTGCTGGTAGCGGAAGTCGATCAGGGTGTTGAGGCCTTCGACGGCCTCGATCCACACGTCGCCACCGCGCCCGCCATCGCCGCCATCGGGGCCGCCATATTCGATGAACTTCTCGCGCCGGAACGAGACGCAGCCTGCGCCGCCGCCGCCCGAGCGGATATATACCTTGGCCTGATCGAGGAACTTCATGGGGTGGTCTTTATCCGTTTCAGGCGATACGCGCCATCATGATGTGGTCAGCCGGGGCGCCGCGCCCCCTGGAGAACATGGGGCCACGGCCACAGGGCAGAAAGCCAAGCTTGCGGAGCACCTTGCCAGAGGCCGGGTTGTCCGAGAAATAGCCCGAGACGAGGGCGGCAGCAGCGCGGGTGTTTTCCAGCCAGTTGACGAGCCCTGTGCCCGCCTCGGTGCAATAGCCCTTGCCCCAGAAAGGCGGCGTCATCCAGTAGCCGATATTGAAGGGGTCGCCAGTGTGCTTGCGGTTGGCCGAAATCAGGCCGGCAAGACCGCCGGTCTCCTTCGAGACGACCGCAAAGATGTGGCCGGTATCGTTCTGGCGCGCCGTATCATGCGTCGCGAACCAGGCGAGGGTTTCGGCCTTGGACTGGGCGGGGGCAACACTGGCAAGCATGCGGTAGATTCGCGGGTCGTTTACGGCCTCGGTCACCGGCCCCGCATCCCTCGGGGAAAGCCGGCGCAGGCCGAGCCGCTGTGTTTCTATTTCGATCGCTTCCGTCATGGCCGCCTCCTATGTGCGGGGCCTGGCGGGGGAGGGCAAATTAAAAGGGGGAGACAGTGGCCTGCCTCCCCCCGGAAACTGGTCGTCTGAAACGCGACCCGGCCACCACTCTGACGTGCGGCCGGATGCTTCCCAGGCCGCTTATTCGGCTGCGTCCGCCATCGGTACGATGTTCACATAAATGCGGCCACCGGACTTGTGCGCGAACTCAACCTTGCCGCCTTTAAGCGCGAAAAGGGTGTGGTCTTTGCCCATGCCGACGCCTTTGCCCGGCCACTTCTGGGTGCCGCGCTGACGCACGATGATGTTGCCCGGAACGACGACTTCGCCGCCGAACTTCTTCACGCCGAGATATTTAGGGTTCGAATCGCGACCGTTGCGGGACGAACCACCTGATTTCTTATGAGCCATAGTCTGCTCCTACTGTCCTTTAGCGGAAGGCCGGGGGTGGCCTTATGCGTCCTTAGCGAGTTCTTTGGCCTGCTCGACCCAGCCGTCCTTGGCGAAACGGCCCGAGAGGCTCAGCTCTTCTTCGAGCTTGGCGATGTCGGCCTCGGTGAGGGCAGCGATCTGAGCGAAGGTGGTGATGCCTGCGCCGTTCAGCTTTTTCTCAAGGGCCGGGCCAACGCCGGTGAGTTTCTTCAGGTTGTCACCAGCCGGGGCGTCAGCAGCGGGAGCGGCTTCAGCCTTCGGGGCGTCTTCCTTCTTGGCAGCGGCTTTCTTGGCCGGCGCCTTGCCATCGGTGTTGATGGAGGTGATCGTGACTTCCATCAGGTCCTGACGGTGGCCGATGGTGCGGCGGTAGGTCTGGCGCTGACGCTTCTTGCGGGTGATCAGCTTCGGGCCGCGCACTTCAGCGGCGACTTCGCCGGTGACCGTGGCACCTGCAACCGTGGGCGCGCCCACGGTGACACCGGCGCCTGCGCCAACCATGAGAACGGAGTCAAACGTGACCGTCTCGCCGGCAGCAGCTGCCAGACGCTCGATGACGATGGTATCGCCTTCGGCAACCTTGTACTGCTTGCCACCTGTTTTAATGACCGCGAACATGGGGCCAATCCTTCCGGCATGGAATAGTGAAAATGTGTGAGGGCGCCGCACCAGAAGGCGCCGCGCCCGAAGGTCGGGGGTAAACACCAAAGCGATGCGCCTGTCAAACCCCAACTTCACGCTGATTGCGGGAAAAGTGGGGGGATCTGCAGAGAGTTATGCCTGAGGCAGGCCGGCGGCGCCAGACCGCCAGGCAGCAGGCACATTGATCGGCCGGGCCGGGGCAAGTATTCCCTGCGGCCGCCGCAAATCCAGCCAGAAAGGGGGCTTCCCTGCACCCCATGCCGAAACCAAGCGCCCTTTTGAAGAACAAGCGTCTGCGGGCCTTGCTGGCGGGGCCGGCCCTGGCGATGCTGGCAACCGGATGCGCTCAATGGCCCAAGGAGCAGACGCTTCGCTGCAGCCCTGCCACCGGGTCCGGCGGGGGCACGGTTTCGGCCGATGGGGCGCTGAGATCCACCGAGCTTTCGGTTCTGATCTACAATGTGGAAGGGCTGCCCTGGCCGGCCCGGCGCAATCGGGGGCCTCTGCTCGACCAGATCGGCGAAGAGCTGGCGCGGATGCGGCGGGAAGGGACTGCGCCCGACGTGCTGCTGGTGCAGGAGGCGTTTACGGCGCGCGGCGCCCGGATCGGCCAGACCGCCGGATATGCCAACCGCGTGCGCGGACCGAGGCCGTCGGACATGGCGGACCCCGGGCTGGTTGATCAGGATCATATCGCCGGCCGCCGTTTCCGGAAGGGCGAGCGGTCTGGCAAGCTGCTGGGATCTGGCCTCTATGCGTTCAGCGACTATCCGGTCATCGCGGTGCACCGGCGCGGTTTTTCGCGCCATGCCTGCGCCGGGCTCGACTGCCTCTCCGCCAAGGGCGCGCTGCTGGTGAGGATTATCATTCCCGGCATGCCCTCGCCGGTGGACATAATGACCGTCCACATGAACGCGCAGGGCGCCGCGCGCGTCCGCGAGGCGCGCACGCTGGCGGCGCACCGGTATCAGACCCTGGAAAGCGAGCGCTTCCTGCTGGAGACCCGCGACCCGGCCAATCCGCTGATTCTGGGCGGGGATTTCAACATGCGCCGGTCACCGGACCGTCTCGAACATTTCGATCAGCACAAGCCCTATAACATCGTGCGCCGCTGGTGTTCCGAGCCTGCCAATGACTGTGATGTGCGCATGTCATGGGATGGCGACGCGCCCTGGCTGGATACGCAGGACCTGCAGGTGTTCGATGATGGCCAGCTTGTGACCATCCGCCCGCTGCGGGTTGAGGCGGTGTTCGACGGGCCGGAGACCGGAGGAAAACTCTCCGATCATGACGGGTATCTGGTGACTTATGCGCTGAGCTGGCCTGCGGCGGCGGCCCCTATGCCGGCGGCGGCATGCTCCGGCGGCTGACCGCACGGCAGGCCAATCACTGCGGGATCTTGATCCGGACGACGTTGACCGCCGGGCGCGTGCCGAAGAGGCGGACCTGGTCGCGGCCGGCCTTCTTGGCGTCATAGAGGGCTTCGTCGGCCTGATTCATCAGGCCGTGCAGATCCGCCCCCGGCCCGGCCGCGCAGACGCCGATGCTGACGCTGGGAGCGACCTTGGGCGGCAGCATGCCGCTCCAATAGTCCCATGGGCAGGCCCGCAGGGATTCGGCAAACAGGCGCGCGGCCTGAATCTCATGCCCCGGCAGCAGCACGGCAAACTCTTCCCCGCCGATCCGCCCGGCCACCATCTCGTCGCTGCACATCGCCGCGACATGGCGCCCGAACAGGCCGATCACGGCATCGCCCACCGAATGGCCGAACGTGTCATTGATCTGCTTGAAATGGTCCAGATCGGCTATGATCATGCAGGCGGGCAGGCTGTTGCCGGCCTGGCAGCGCTTCAGGGCCGCCGTGGCCGCCGCTTCAAAGCCGCCGCGATTGAGCAGGCCGGAGAGCTTGTCGGTGCGCGCCTCCTGGCGCAGCTGCTCGATCAGATCGATGGCGATGGCGACCATCAGCGTGAGGGCGAGCGCAATGGAGATCAGCGGCTGGGTGAACTGGACCGTAGTCCAGTAGAGCGAATGCTGGAAACTGGTGTCGCTGCCGAAGCCGCCGGCCACCATCAGGATCACCAGCGGGCGCAGCACATAATTGGCAACCGACACGATCGCGACGGCGAAGATCAGCCGGTCGATCATGTGCTTCTTGCGGACCGGATAGAGCATTACCGCAATCATCAGCGTGACCACGCCGAGGGCCGTGTTCATTGCCAGGATGCGGCCGGGCACGCTGGGCTGGACCAGGAAGAACCAGCCAAGGGCAAGGGTGGCGGCGACGGTCGTGATCGCGAGAATCGGATAATGCGGCCGGCGGCCATAGCGCCCGAGAACGGCCGCGGCGAGCAGCCAGCCGGAGAACAGGAACATCAGGTTTGTCAGGATACGTTCGCCGCTTTGAGGCAGGGGCGTGACCAGATACTGGAAGACGATGTCCTGAATGAAGAAACCGGCGGCATTTATGCCATAGCCGGCAGAGGCATAGAGGATGTAGGTTTTCCCCCGCTGGCTGAGCCAGAGCAGGCAGAACGCGCCCGACAGCAGCGCGCCGATGCCGGGATTCAGCAGCATTATGAAGAATTCGGCGCTCATGGAGGTGGGCAAGCAATCCTTGTTGTCCAGGCTCTTCCTTTGACGCAGTTGGGATAAGACCCGCTTTCACCGGTCTGGCAAATTTCATCGATTACTGCATTTTGACGGGGGCGCGGGCGAAAAAGGCCCGGCCGGGGGCCTTGGGGCGGGCGCAGGGCAAACCTCCGCAAAGCCAGCGGGACGCCTGCCGGGGCCGGGTGCGCGGAGCGGGCGCTGTTAAAAAAGCGGGAGACAGGCGAGGATTTACCAATCGGGCGCTTGCGCTTTGCGCCGCGCCGCGATAGTTCACCGCCCTTCAAAGACCCCGGCGCGGAGAGGTGGCGGAGTGGTCGATCGCGTCGGTCTCGAAAACCGATATACTCGCAAGGGTATCGAGGGTTCGAATCCCTCCCTCTCCGCCAGTTTTCAAAATACTCAATATTAAGCAGAGTGTTGCCATCGGCCGGTGGAACGTAATGTAACGCTTCTCACAACTGGATGTTGCAACGCTCGACATTCGGATGTGGGCGATGAGCGGTCGCCGCGGGCCGTGTGTGGTTCATCCCGGTGGCGTGGGCCGGATACGAGGTCCTGTCAGTGAACCGCTTCTTCCTTCATTCCTGGCGGTAGAAAACCATGCCTGCGTGGTGGAGGGTGTTGTCGTCCACGAATGTGCCGTCCGCCGTGAAGCCTGTATCGTCCCAATAGTCGATATGATTGCCGGTTATCTCGTAGCGGCCCTGGTAAGCGCTCTGACGATTGCCGCGCGCTTCATCGTAGCGCCCGCTGGGCAGAAGCTCGTGCCGGATGTGGCCATCGGCGGTGACCCACATGCCGGTATAGGGATGGCTGATACTGGATTGGTGTTGCCTGTCGTTGTCCGTCTGGTTTGCCGCGGGCGCGGCGGTATGTGCCGAAGCAGCTCCGTCATTGGACGGATGCTCCTGGGAAGCCGCCAGGCAGGCGGCCGGCAAAAGCGCCAGCAGCCCTATCGGAACCGGTCTGAGAAGCTTCATTTTAATTCCTTTCTGAGGCTGGTGCCGGGATGCGCTGGATGACATCCTCATAGGGCGCAAGGTCGAGGAAAGCGCTGACTTCTGCGGCCTTGCCGTTTTCCATACGGAGTATCCACACATAGGTGTTTCCATAAGGCGCCCCGTCGCGGGCAACGCCTTTGCCTTTCCAGTTTATGATTACATGGTCCCCGTCTGCCCAGATCTGCCACTCGACCGGGCGGATGGGCTGGGACAGGCGAATGGCAAAGGGCGCAACCGCGCGCGCCACAAAGTCTGAGCGGCCCCGATAGATGCCGGAACTCTGGCTCGACCCTTCAATTGTCCACACGACATCTTCAGACAGGACTTCATTGAAAAATTCCGAGCCGCCGGCGGCCCAGCGCTCAATCGCGCCGGTGACAAACTGTCTGTTGGCTTCCTCCTGCCCGGGAGGGGCCTGCTCCAGGCTATGGCAGACCGGATCTCCCGGCGTCTGGGGTATTGCGGAGAGGTGGACGGCAGTTGCCGCGAGCATGGCGGCGGGAAGCAGACGGGTAATTCTCAGGGAACGGATTTTCATGGTGGGGTTCCTTTCGGGGCAGACTTCAGCGGCGCGCGATCATTGATCCGCCAGATATGAGTTGCTGGGCCATGGGGCGGGAAATGAAGCGGGCCGGAAAGATCGGCGCCGGGTCGCTTGCATTGTTGAGCCGGTCCAGTTGTTCGGCTGTGAAGGATAAGCTCAGAGAGCGGATGTTATCTTCTGCCTGCGCCAGAGTGCGCGCGCCCATGATGGGAGAGATCACCGCAGGATTCTGGCGGGTCCAGGCAAGGGCGACCTGGGAGGGTGTGGCGCCGCTCTCCCTGGCAATATCGGCAACCACATCTGCAATCTTCAGGGCGCTTTCGGTGAGGTGGCCGATGGAGGCGATGACGCCTTTTCGCTCCGCCGAAATGCTGGCTGAATTCTCGTCGGTAAGGTCGGAGCGGTTGTATTTGCCCGTCAGGATGCCGCCGCCCAGAGGCGACCAGGGCAGGACCCCCAGACCCATAGCTTCTGCCATGGGGATCAGTTCATGCTCGACGCTGCGTTCGACCAAACTGTATTCGATCTGCAGGGCAACAAAAGGGGACCAGCCATGCAGGTCGGCGAGCGTCTGCATCTGGGCGACGCGCCAGGCCGGTGTGTTGCAGATGCCAGCATAGAGGATCTTCCCGGAGCGGACGAGATCGTCGAGGCCGCGCATGACTTCCTCAGGGGAGGTCGTAAAATCCCAGGCGTGGACATACAGGAGGTCGATCCGGTCCGTGGCGAGCTGGCGGAGGCTGGTGTCGACAGATCGCACCAGATTGAGGCGGTGGTTGCCGCCGGAATTGGGATTACCCGGCGTGCGCGCCATTGTGTATTTGGTGGCCAGAACGATGCGGTCGCGCTTGTCTGCGATCAGGCCGCCGAGGATGCGCTCTGAGGTGCCATTGGTATAATTGACGGCGGTGTCGATGAAGTTTCCGCCCTGGTCGACATAAGCGTCAAAAATCTGTTTGGCGCCCGCTTCATCTGTGCCCCAGCCCCAGTCGGACCCGAATGTCATCGTGCCCAGAGACAGGGGCGAGACGCGCAGGCCTGAGCGGCCCAGAAGTCTGTAGGTATCGAGTGTGGTTGGTCCTGTCATGGCGGCGTATCTCCTGCTCAGGGGAACTCAAGGGCTGTCTTGATGTTTTCCTGTATCTCCCGGCGGTGACGGATGCGGGTAGAAGAATTGTCCGGAGTTCTTGCACGATTGTCTGAACGCGAATGTTCCGAGCTTTTCCGAAGGAGGTCTGCGTGCGACAAGAGCCCATGAGCCCGATCATGATCCTGACAGACGTATTGCGCCGTCACGCCCCGGAAGATGGCACGTTTACGAGCCCTCTGCCCGGCGTGAAACTGATCCGTTCTTCGACGACAACGCTTCCGATGCCGGTTGTCTACGAGCCTACCCTTTGCCTGATTGCCCAAGGCCGCAAGCGGGCCATGCTGGGCCGTACGGCCTATGTGTATGATCCCGCGCGGTATCTGCTGGCGTCCGTGGACCTGCCGATAATGGGCTCTGTCATCGAAGCAAGCGCTGATCATCCCTATCTCTGTCTGCAGATAGATCTGGACATGGCGATCCTGGGGGAGCTTGCGCTTCGCTTTCCCCAGGCGGGCGGGGCGCAGGAGCGCACTGCGCCCGGATTGATGCTGCATGATATGTCCCCGGATCTTCTGGACAGTGCGGTGCGGCTGGTGCGGCTTCTGGATACGCCGGACGATATTGAAGCGCTTGCGCCTCTGACGGTTCGCGAAATCCTCTACCGGCTCCTGATAGGGCCGAGCGGGCCGGCACTGCGCCAGATGGCGCAGGCGGGGAGCCGCCTCAGTCAGATCTCCCGCGCGATCCTTTGGATCAGGGAAAATTTTCGGGATGCCTGCCCGATCGAGCAGGCCGCCGAAATTGCCGGAATGAGCCGCTCCAGTTTTCACGCGCATTTCAAGGAGGTGACGTCCATGAGCCCACTTGAATTTCGCACCCGTTTGCGGCTCCAGGAAGCGCAGCGGCTGATGGTGGGCGATGGGCTGGATGCTGCCAGTGCGGGGTTCAACGTGGGCTATGGGAGCCCGTCCCAGTTCAGCCGTGATTATGCACGGATGTTCGGGCTGCCTCCGGCAAGGCATGCCGGGTCACTCCGTGGCTGATCTGGCGCATAGGACTGGTCTCTCTTTGCCACGGACATTCCACATTGCAGGGGGACGCAGACTTGAGGTGCGTACCTTTGCGCCTGCAAGAACAGTGAACAGCACACGTACTTTTATGTATCTGGAAAAATGGGAAGGTTCCTGAAGAGGCCGGAGAGCCAGCCATCTTCAGGAACCCCGGGACTGACCGGTCAGTACAGGGGGGAGAACCGGTGATGTCCCGTCTCCGGGGCCGCGGAAGCATGCGGGTGGGGGGAGGAACGCTTCCGGCCCGGGAGCCTCTAGGCGCTGGCTTTTCCAGCGTATTCGTTTTTGCGGCCGTCAGCCTTTTCCCAGAGTGGCTGCGATCCGTTGGCTCGCCACCAGCATTGCCAGAGCGGTCAGTGTGCTGGCGACGGGAACAAGGAGCAGTCCGATCCCAAGACCGTTTGGAATGCTGGCGGCGGTCGCCGTGTCGCTGATCATGCCGACGAGCAGCGGTCCGAGGGCGGGCCCGAGGAGGCCTGATCCAATCATGGCGAGGCTGGACGCCATGGCTTCCTTGCCCCGGCCGGCGACGAGATGAGCCGCGCCGAAACACCAGGGCAGCATGAAAGCGAAAGACAGCATTGCGGGAACCAGGAGCAGGACAGAGGCCCACGCAGCGGGCGAGAACAGCGCGGCCGTCGTGGTAAGGCTGGCGATCATGAACATGGCGGCTGGCGGCCCAAGTAGGCGCCGAGACCTGGAACGAACTGCATGGTCAAACCAGCGCCCGCCCACGAGCGTGCCGATGATCCCCATCAGCCCCTGCAGAAGGCCGAAGGCCATTCCCGCTTCACCGGCAGTCAGCGCGTGGGTCCGGATCAGAAACGGCGCGGCAAAGGCATAAAAAGGGGCAGAGGCAAAGCCCGCGAAAATGGCACCGATGAACAACCAGCGGAAACCCGGCGAAGCGAGAAGCTTCAGGCTCGCCTGAAGAAAGGGTTCGGCGTGAATTGCGGCGGATTTCAGAGGCGGAGTTGGCCCCAGGACGAACAGCGCCAGAAGCGCGATGATACCGCCCAACACGCCTGCGCCAATCAGAGCGGCTTGCCAGCCGTGCGTGTCGGCCATGGCGCCGCCAACTGCGAACCCTGCCATTGTGCCGAGGGGAATTCCCATCGAAAATATACCGATGGCAAGCCCGCGCAGGCCGGGCCTGATCTTCCGGGCAATAACCGCGTGTGCGGAGGGTATCGCGCCCGCCTCGCCGATGGCGACTCCAAACCGTGTGAGAGCTAGAAACAGAAAGCTTGCCGCCAATCCACCCAGCGCGGTCATGGCGCTCCAGACAAGGGTGCAGGCGATGAGGACAAATCGCGGAGACCCGCGGTCCGATAGCCTGGCAAGCGGAAGGGAGAGCAGGGTGTAACACACGGCAAAGGCAAGCCCGGTCAGGAGCCCGATCTGTGTATCGCTCAGGCCAAGATCAGTCTTGATGGCCTCGGCTAGAATAAAAGGAAGTATGCGGTCGATCTGGGCGAAGGCATTGATCAGAAAGAGAGCAATCAGAACTGCTGCAATGCGCAGCCCGCTTACATACTCATCCCCATCTCCGGCGAGTATCTGTGGCAGCGGGGACCTGTCCCGGGTTGACGGTTCAGCAGTTTCTGTCATTTTCTTGTTGATCCTCAGCTTTGGTTGGCACTGAAAAGCTAGAGGAGCCACCCCATGAACAGAATGCCTGAAGTCGCAACAAATTTGCCTATTCCTGCAAACTCGAATTTCAAGCGTGAGGCCGCTGACGCTTCTTTCGCGCCAGAACATCAGGAGACCTCAATGTCCTCAGCGCTCATTTCGGCTGTCACCGCTTACATCGATGCCAATGGCGGAGGCCAGGGCCGGTTCGGGACGCCGATGAGCGGGGTCCATATCGTCCGCAGCTTCCAGGAAGTCATGCCGGACCACAGGCTCTACCGGCCGTCGCTCTGTGTTGTCTTGCAGGGGGCCAAGCAGATGTATTTTGGCCAGGATACGCTCGACTATGGCGCCATGGAGTATCTTCTCGTCGGCGTGGAAGTGCCCGCGAGCGGATGGATCTCCCAGGCTGGCCCGACGGAGCCCTTCATCGGCCTGATGATCGATATTGATGTGACCATGATCCGGGAAGTGCTCGAACAGGTTGAGACCGCGCCGCTTCCCGATGACGGCACCAAGCCGTGTGTTTTTGTCGGCAAGGTGGATGACATGCTGGCAGACTGTGTGATGCGCCTCGTCAGGCTGGCAGGTACGCCGAAGGCAGTGCCGCTTCTCTATCCGGCCATCATGCGTGAAATCTGCTACTGGCTGCTCGATGGGCCGTATGGCAGCGAGATCCGGAAGCTGGCATCGCCCGAAACGCATGCCGAGAGAATTGCCAGGGCGCTCTATACGATCCGGAACAATTTTGCGCAGACGCTCCGGATTGATCAGTTGGCGGAGGAGGCACGGATGAGCGCATCTTCCTTCCATCAGCATTTCAAGTCCATGACGTCTATGACGCCGCTTCAATATCAGAAGCGTCTTCGCCTGCTGGAGGCGCGGCGCCTCATGCTTTCCGAGGCGGTCAGTGTGACGGAAGCGGCCTATCATGTGGGATATGAAAGCGCCTCCCAGTTCAGCCGGGAGTATTCCAGGATGTTCGGTGTCGCCCCGAAACGGGATTCGCTGAGCTACCGCGTCGCCGCAGAATAGTCTGCGGAGAAGGGCTCGCTTCGGGAAATGCTCTCGACCTGAGCTGCGGGGACGCACCCCTCTGACTCTGAACTCTGAACTCTGAACTCTGCGGTCGCGGGCGCGCTGCAGGAATGGGCAAAAAATATGCGAATTCCGGCATGGAAACCCGGAGGGCGCCGGGCAATCCTGCTGGCCTTCCCGGTCGCCATGCGGCCGGGCGGACCCTGCGCCAGCCTAGTTCCCGAAAGAGCAATCCCGACGATGATGGACTATACCACCCCCGAAAACTGGACAGCTGCCTACATCCCCGATCAGCGTGGCCGATCAGCCGTCATCACCGGAACAGGAGGGCTGGGACTGGAAACGGGTCTTGCGCTGGCCCGGGCCGGGGCCAGCGTTGTTCTTGCTGGCCGCAATGCTGACAAGGGGGCGGACGCTGTTACGCAGATCCGTCAGGGAGTGCCCTCGGCCGATGTCCGGTTTGAAAGGCTTGACCTGGCCAGCCTCGCTTCGGTGACAGACTTTGCAGCGCGGCTCAGCCGGCAGACAGACAGTGTGGATTTGCTGGTCAACAATGCGGCCGTGATGGATCCGCCGGTGCGGCTGGAAACCGAAGACGGGTTTGAGCTTCAGTTTGGCACGAATTATCTCGGGCATTTCGCGCTGACGGGTCAGCTCCTGCCATTGCTTCGAAAGAGCAGCCGCCCGCGGGTCGTCACCCTGTCCAGCGTTGCGGCGCGCAACGGCGTCATTCGTCTGGAAGACCTGCAGTCGATGCGCGACTATAATCCAAGAGTGGCTTATGCGCAGTCAAAACTGGCCTGTCTGATGTTCGCGCTCGAACTGCATCGCCGGAGCAAGGCGGGCGGATGGGGGGTCTCCAGCATTGGCGCGCATCCGGGGATATCCCGCACCAATCTCCTGCACAATGCGCCCGGCCGAGGCAGTCTGCGGAGCAACGCCCGCAGCCTGCTCTGGTTTCTGTTCCAGCCGGCTGATCAGGGCGCGCTTCCGACGCTTTTTGCGGCGACATGGCCTGAGGCAAAGTCGGGCGCCTATTATGGTCCACACCGGTTGAGTGAAACCCGGGGGTATCCCGCTCCGGCAAAAATTCCGCCCCAGGGCCTTGATGCGGCCATGTCAGCGCGCCTCTGGGAGGCGTCCGAACGGATGACCGGGACCGTATTCCGGTAAAGGTTTTGGCCGGCCGCCGGGGGAGGCCTGCGATCGGCCGCATCTGCGATTTCGGGAAAGGCAGATATTGGCACCAACTTGCCTAAATCTCCAGAAGGAGTTTATTGCTATCGAGGTGCCTGCGGGTGTTCCTCGCGCTGGGAACGGGAAGATGCCTAGCGGGAGAGCAGGGCTCGCTCACATTTTTCTGCGTACCGGCGCGGTAGCAATTTTTCCAGCTATAATTGCATTAAATCCGTAAACGGAAGATATTTTATTTGGGAACAGGCCATTTTTCTGGGAGCTACGTTTGGCGGGCGGGGGGATCGGGCGAATAAGGGTAAGCTCCAGATCGAAGAGGCCAGAGCCTGATTGCGGCTGGAGCGCCTCTAGTCAGGTGAGCAGCCTGGATAGGCCGTCATAAAGCAGCCGCGCCGCTACATAGAGCAGCAGAATGGCTGTGAGGCGCTTGACGATCTGCGGTTGGAGCTTGCGGCTGGCCATCCAGCTGCCGATCTGGCCGCCGGCGATAACCAGGGGAAAGAGTATCCAGTAGGGCGCGGCCAGATGCAGGATATCCGTATCCTGCAGTTTCATCATTTGGCCGGTGAGCCCGGAAACCGAGTTCACAAGAATGAACAGACTGCTTGCGGCAGCAATCTGCTGGGGAGTGCCCCATTTCATGAAGTAGAGCACCGGCGCGAGGAAGATACCGCCGCCAACACCCACCAGTCCTGAAAGGAGACCAATGCCCCCGCCGACCATGAAGGGAGTGAGGCCTGCGGATCGGGGGGCGCTAGTCTCGGGCAGAGCTTCCTGCGGCCGTTCGAACGCCAGATAGAGGCCGGAGATCAGAAGGGCGGCGCCGAGCAGGTTTACAAACAGGGTTTCCGAGACCGGCAGGCGGCCGCCCAGCCACGCCGCCGGGATGGACGTGACCAGAAACGGAACCAGCCGCCGGAAGGCAAGCTGCCCAGCCAGATGAAAGCGGACAACGCCGCCAGCGACCACAAGGATATTGCAGACAAGGGCAATGGCCGGAAGAATGCGGTAATCCGTGCCGTGAAGGACAAGCAGTGCGTTGTAGGTGGATCCGCCACCGAAACCGACGGCCGCGTAGAGCGCCGCTGTCAGAAAGAAAAAGAAGCCCAGAGCGATCGTCATCTTTTGTGACGGTCTTCAGAGTTGGCCAATCAGCAGGACCGGCACGGCGGCGCCGGTCATCCCGGCTGGGGCATGCGCGGGGCGGCGGATCAGCCCATTGGCTGTGAGGAAAGGTTTTAGAAGCGAACTGTCCTGATTGGGCGCCGCGTCAGCCAGAAGCAAACCCTGGGGGGAAACGTGAACGCGTGCGCGCAGAAATTCTTCACGGGCGCCATTGGCGGGCAGAGGCGCAGCCAGCGTAGCAGTCAGGGAAGGCAGGACGAAGTGGCCGGTCAGCAGCGGCCTGACAAACAGGTGGGCGCAGACAAAGGCGGATGCCGGATTGCCTGGCAGGCCGAGGACGCGCTGAGCGCCCCGCCGTGAAAACCAGGTGGGTTTTCCCGGCTTCACCGCAATCTTTTCGAATATGGGCTCAAACCCCGATTCCCGGAAAGCGGCGCGCATATGGTCATGATCGCCCACGGAAGCGCCCCCAACGGGGACAAAAAGATCAACATCAGCTGACTGAACATGATCAAGAATGGATGCCATACTGTCTGACGCAATTCCAAGGTCGACCGGGTCTCCGCCCCAGGAGGCGATGAGCGCGGAGAGGCCAGCGGCATTGGCATTGATGACCTGACCGGGCCGAAGCTCTGATCCGGGAGGACGCAGCTCGTCTCCATTCGCGAGGATGCCCACGCGCGGACGGCGGGTAACCTGCAGATGGCCGTGATTGGCGGCTGCCACCAATGAAAGCGCGGCGGGAGTGAGGATCGCGCCGGTATTCAGAAGGCGTTCCCCTTCTGAAAAGTCGATGCCCGCCGCCCGCACGAACTCAGCGGCTGCATACCCTCGCAGGCAGCGGACCTGATCGCCAGAAATCTCCGCATCTTCCTGGATCACGATATGGTCTGCGCCGGGCGGAAGATGCCCGCCGGTGAATATCCGGACGGCTTGGCCGGGCTTTAACAGGCCGGTGAAGGGCGTGCCCGCTGGGGCGGTTCCGATCACTGCCAACGTTGCGCCCGGCGCGCGCACATCGGCCAGCCGGACGGCAAAGCCATCCATTGCCGAGACAGCCGCTGGAGGCTGCGTCACCCGGGATATGACGGGCTCTGCGAGCCGGCAGCCGGCCGCTTCGGAAAGGGGCACCTGCCGGGAGGGCAGCGTCAATGCATTTTCCTGAAGCAGGCCAAGGGCCTGTTCCACCGGAATGGGGCGGTTCATGGCTTTGCTTTCCGGTAGTCGCCTGAGGCGCCGCCCGACTTTTCCACAAGCTCGATCCCTTCGATCACCATGGATTTGTCGATGGCTTTCAGCATGTCATAGAGGGTGAGGCAGGCCACTGTGACTGCCGTGAGAGCCTCCATTTCAACGCCGGTCTTGCCGGTGGTGCGGGCTGTGGCGCTGACCTGAAGGGCGCTGCCTTCAGCGGCTTCAGTGATTTCCACTTGCAGGCCGGTCAAGGGCAGAGGGTGGCAGAGGGGAATGAGGTCGGCAGTCCGCTTGGCGCCCATTATGCCCGCGAGTTCGGCGATGGCGAGCGGGTCGCCCTTCTTGGTATCGCGGGACAGGGCGCGGGCGAGCGTTTCCGGCGACATCCGTATACGGCCTGTTGCCAGGGCCCGCCGTTCGGAATCGGTCTTGCCGGAAATGTCTACCATGCGGGCGCGGCCATCCGGGCCGATATGCGTCAGGTCCATCATCCTCTCAGTGCTCCGTCAGACGCGGCATCAGCTCAACCAGGTTGCAGGGCTTGTGCCGGCTGTCGAGTTGGAAGGAAATGACCTTGTCCCAGCCATCCTTGACGGCGCCTGTAGAGCCGGGGAGACAGAAGATGAAGGTGCTGTTGGCAAGGCCCGCGACGGCGCGCGATTGGAGCGTGGAGAGGCCAACGCTCTGATAGCTGACCATGTGGAAGATGACTGAAAAGCCTTCGATGGTTTTCTCAAACAGGGGCGTGACGGCCTCTGGCGTTACATCGCGGCCCGTCAGGCCGGTGCCGCCGCTGGTGATCACCACATCGACATCGGTCGCGGCAATCCAGCCTGATACCGTATTGCGGATGGCGGCCTTGTCATCCGGCACGATCAAATGGTGAGCAACCTCATGGCCCGCCGCACGGATACGTTCAGCCAGCGTGTGGCCGGACGTATCTGTCTCATGGGTGCGTGTATCGCTGACGATCAGGATGGCAATCCGGACCGGTTTGAAGGGGAGGCTTTCATTGATGCCATGCATGTGTCTTCAACTTTCCTGCGGACCTGCCCAGCGGGCAGCGTCTCGATAATCTTCCGGGCGAGGCTCGATCCATTGATCGCCCGCCTCGGTCACTTCTTTCTTCCAGAATACGGCTTCGGTTTTGAGATAGTCCATCAGGAAGTCAGCCGCTTCAAAGGCTGCGCGCCGGTGGGCGGCTGCGGTGGCGACGAAGACGATCGGCTCTCCAGGCGCCATGCTTCCCGTTCGGTGAATGATGGAAAGAGCCGTTAGGGCCCAACGCCTGCGGGCTTCCTGGGCTGCCTGTTCGATGCCTCGTTCGGTCATCGGGGAATAGGCCTGAAGGAATAGCGACCGAACGGCGCTGCCTTTGGCTTGCGCCCGCACAAGACCGGTAAAGCTGACGATCCCGCCACTGCCTGCCGCGGCGGCAGAGAAACGCGTGAGTTCTTCTCCCGGGTCGAAGGGGGCGTCCAGCAATCGTATCATCAAATCAGCCGCCCCCTACCGGTGGCATGAAAGCGATTTCATCGGAATTTGAAACCGGTGCCGGATCAACAACAATCTCGCTATTGATTGCGATACGGACGGTTTTTTCCATAAGGGCCCCGCCGGCAGATTGACGCGCATCAAGCCAGGCGCGCAGGGCCGTCGTGTCACTGATGCCGGCGGGCAGGTCCAGCACCTGGTTGGGGCGATCCACGATGTCGGCCAGACGGCCAAAGAAAAGGAGCTGCGCCATGGATTAGCCTCCCGTAACTGACATGTGGCGGGGCAGGGCAGGACTTTCGGCGCGGGCGCGGATACCGAAGGCGTGCTTTTCGGGTTTTCCGAGGAGCGCGCGGCTCAGCGCCGCGTCAAGGGCCATTTCGGGATTTGACGCTTCGCGCAACGCCGCCCGCAGATCGACATGATCATCCTGACCGAGGCACATATAGATGCGGCCTGTGCAGGTGACCCGGACCCGGTTGCAACCGGAGCAGAAATTGTTGGTAAGCGGAGTAATGAAACCCAATCGGCCGCCGGTCTGCGCCACCCGGACATAGCGGGAAGGGCCGGCATCGGCAAAACGGGCGCTCTCCTCGGTCAGCGTCCATTGCTGCTCCAGCCGGTCCCGGATTTCGAGCAAGGGTATATATTGGTCATAGCGGTCTTCGCCGGTCAGCCCGAGGGGCATGACTTCGATAAGCGTGATGTCAAAACCCTGGTCATGGGCCCAGCTGATCATTTCCGGGATTTCGTGAACGTTCTGGTTCTTCAGCGCGACCGTATTTATCTTTACCTTCAGGCCGGCAGTTTTTGCTGCGGCAATACCTGCCAGGGTCTGCGCGAGATCCCCGCGCCGTGTAACGGCCTTGAAGGTCTCCGGGTTCAGCGTGTCCAGCGAGATGTTCACGCGCCGGACCCCGGCGGCGTAAAGGCGTGCAGCATGCAGGGTCAACAGGGTCGCGTTCGTCGTGAGGGTGAGTTCTTCCAGTCCGTTGCCGAGGCGGCGGCCCAGGCGATCAAACAGGTCGCCAATGTCACGGCGCACAAGAGGCTCACCGCCAGTGATACGGATTTTGGTGACGCCCCGGCGGATGAACGCATCTGCGATCTGTTCCAGTTCCTCCAGGGAGAGCAGCTCCTTCTTCGGGAGGAAGGTCATCTGCTCTGCCATGCAATAGGTGCATCGCAGATCACACCGGTCTGTCACCGAAAGGCGGAGATAGCTGACCCGGCGGCCAAAAGTGTCCATCAACGGCGCGGCGACGCTATGTTCCTGACTGTCAAACATGGGCGGACTCCTCCGCAAGCTGAAGATCTGTCACTGTATCAATATCGAAAGCATAGGCCGGATCGAGGGAAATACTCGCGCCGTCCTGTAAGGATTGGAAGAGATCCCGGCCCCCGGAATCGCCCTGCAGGGCTGTGAGGCTTTCAAAGGCGGAGCGGCTGAAAATGGCGGGCGGGCTGAGGCGCCCGCCGGACAACGTCATCGCCGCAGGATGACCGGAAAGCACTGCCATCTGGAGCCTGCGGAGGTGCGCGGTAGGAATGGCGGGCATATCGGCCAGGAGGATCATGACATGGTCTATGTCGGGAGAAGCGGTAATGGCGCGGACCCCGCACCGGAGGGAACTGGCGAGGCCGGTTGCGGCGTCGGGATTGGGGATGACCGTCCAGCCGGCCTCGGCAAGTCTGGCTCCGCGATCGCCTGACGGAGCCGGCACAATGGCGATGCGGGCAGCGGCCGTATCATCCGGCAAGCTGGTGGCTGCGTGATCAATGAGTTTACGTCCCTGAAAGTCACTCAGCAGCTTGTCGCCCCGGGCAAACCGGCTGGACTTGCCCGCCGCCAGGAGCACCAACGCTGTCCGGGTAAAGAGGGAGGCGTGTCTCTTATGGTATTCGGCCACGACCTGACTGAGAACGGAGACGGCCAGCATCGAGGCGTCGCGCATGGATGGGACAAGGCCGACAGGGCCGTGAATCCTCTGAATGCTTGCCTCCGAGATGCCGCGCTGGCGCAACCGGTCGCAGCGGGCGGCATGGGTGCGTGCGCTGCCGACGGCGCCGACGAAGAAGGCATCGCCTGCCAGAGCGTCTTCCAGCAAACCGTCTTCCCGGTCGGCATCGTGAAACATCATGACGAACGCTGACCAGGCATCGTCCCGGACCGGCGGCAGTTCGCTGGCCGAGCCCAAGGCGATCAGGTTTTCATGCCCGTCGTTTTCAGCAATGCGCATATCGGGACCGCCCGGCAGATAAAGGGTGGTTTCAATCCCGCTGGCACGTGCCAGTCTCGCCAGGGCAAGAGGATCGGCGCCCCGGCCGGCAATGCGCAGGCGGAGCTTGGGGTGGTAGATGAAGTCCTGACCTGTTTCCGTCAGAGAGAGCATCGCCGGTTTCCGGGCCAGGAGGCGGGCATGGCAGTTTGCGAACAGAGATTCGTCAGGCTCCGGAAGAATGCAGACTTCAATGGCGCCGCCGCAGGGCAGTGGAAGATCGAGAAAGGGAGAGCCGGCTCCATATGTTAACCTGGCAGGCTTCCCTTCGGCGAGGCAGCGCTGGGCCTGAAGGATCACGTCTGCATCAATGCATCCGCCGGAAATATAGCCTGCGGCGCGTCCGTCTGCCGCGACGGCCATCAGCGCGCCTGGCCGGCGCACCGCGCCGCCGGTCGTCCGGATAATAATAACAAGGGCTACCGGCATGGCGGCGCGCCAGCTGATCCAGGTCGACAGAACGTCTTCCGGGTGTTCCTGATACTGACGGTGGGTGAAGGAGTGGATTGCCTGCGTCATTGGCTATCCTCCGGCAGGCGGTCGAAAGGGCTCATCGGCGGACCCCCGGGGATTCCATTGGCAGGCCGGATGCGCGGCTGCCGAGATAAAGTTCCACGGCGGTGTAGAGTTCCGAACCATAGTCCAGAGGCTCTGCCCTGATCCCGGCATCGCAATCACGCAGGCGCCGTTGCAGAGAGCCAAAGGCCTGCCACTCCAGCCGGTAGGCAGGGAAGGCGTTACCATGACCCTGGCTGATTGTATCCCCCCGCAACTGCCGGCCCCAATGTTCATTGTGGCATTGGCTGCAGGCGAGATTGAGCTGTCCCTTGCGCTGGAAAAAATAGGCGCGGCCCATCTCGTAATAGGGGGCTGCCTGACCCTCAATCGAGACAGAAACCGGCACTCCCCGGGAGAGGCTGGCGACATAACCCGTGAGCGCGAGCAGGTCTTCGCTCTCATAGGCAAGCGGCGGCAGGGATTGATGCCGTTCGCGGCAAAGATTGATCCGGCCTTCAAAATTGACGAGCGATTTTGATGCTTCGTCATAGGCCGGATAATGCGCGGCGGCGCCTTCCAGCGGGTGATTTGTGGCGGTGTGGCATGTGGCGCAGGCCTCACCGCCGGACGGGGGCGTTCGGGAGAACAGCTCCGCGCCATGATCGACCCAGAGATAGGAAGGGTTTGAAAAGTCATCTGCCTGCAGCGCCTGGGTTTCCGGCTGAAGAAAGGTCAGGCCGGAGCGGATTTCAGACGGCGCAAGGGCGCTGTCTGACGCCATTGCGGGCGGCAGCGGCTGACTGCAGCCAGGAAGAAAAATCAGGGTGAAGAGGACGCTCCTGATCATGTAACCGTCAGGGTACGGCGCTCGGACCAGGTTTTTCCGTCCTGATCGGTCCAGGTGAATTCCAACGTGCCGGTTTCTGCGGCGCGCGCATGAAATGACACGAAGGGGTTGGCGGCTGTGCCGGGAGAGAATTCCGCTTCGCACACCAGCGCAGTGTTATAGGTGCAGCGGAAGCGCGTGATAATATCCCGTGGTATGATCTTGCCCTGTTCGTTGCGGCGATAGCCTGTTTCCATCGGATGCTGGATCATCGCCTTGATTTCGATAATCTCGCCCCGCCTCGCGGTTTCAGGAATAGAGATGCGGATCACAGCCATGCCTGCCTCTCCCTATCCGATAATGCACGCGGCGAGCGTGACATATGTGCTGGCCTTGCCAGACCAGAGTGACCCATCACTCATTTCTGCGACTACCCTCAGCGACTGGGTTCCGGCGAGGCGCACGCGGGTGGAGATTTCCGCCCGGCCGGAAGCGGGGCTCAGGCTGAAGATCGCTATCTCAGGTATCGGGTTACGGGGCGATATGATGGCGATCCGGCGCACGTGATCTTTTTCCGTCATCGGACTTTCGATGGAAACAGTCAGCTGCACGGAGTTACCGTTTTCGGCAATCGGAGGCAGCTTGAGGGTAACCTTGCCTTCCCGAATGGGCCGGTTGCCAAAGAGTTTGCGAACGGCATCTTCGGCGTCTTCCGGCTCGGCCATAGCGCGCAGGGGCAACAATGACAGCGATACAGCTGCGCCAGCAGCGGCAAGGAATGTGCGGCGGTGCCATAGCAGTGCGGGGGCATGAGAACGAGACATGGCGCAGTCAGTTTCCCTGTGAGCTCAAATAGGCGACCAGGTCTTCAATCTGCCTGGCGGTGAGGGCTGGTTGGCCTTCATATTCCCGCCCCACCTGCCGCAAACCACCGGTGCGGTAGTAGGACGGCATGACAGTGTCTGGCCAAATCCGCTGGGCGTCAACTATCCGGAGACGGATCTGGCCCTCGGTGAGCCGGGCGCCAACGCCGGTCAGATCCGGCCCGACATTCCCCTGAAACTCAGCTTGCAGCCCCTCTATGCGGTGGCAAAGAACGCAATGGCCGCCCTCGCGGGAAACAAATTCTGCTTCGCCATCTGCCACGCGGCCCGCCTCGCCGGTCAAAGAGGCGGGAATGGCGTCGCCCCGGATCTCCACCCGGGCGGCGAGGGCAGCGCCATCGGCTTGCCCGCAGCCGCTGCAGAATATCGTGACCGCTGCAGCCAGCGCGCTCTGCCGTCTCATCCGAATGCCTGCCGTGTAATGGTGTCAAACCAGGTCTTTGCCTGCATTGCCTCATTCTCACGCACATAGCTGTCGGCGTTCATGGGGCTGAGGCCCCCTGAGCCTTCAATTGAGCGGAAGCCGCTCTCGCCTGCGCTGTAGACCCCAGTAATCGAGATGGCCGTATTGCTGGACGTGAAGGAGTAGCAGGTGTTTGTCAGCGGGACAGGTTGCGGGGGAAGGCCCGCCAGAAGGCGCGAAACCTGCAGGGCACAGAGCTTTGCCTGAAGATTGGCCGCAAAGGCAGATTTGGGCATCGGCGCTGCGATGATGGCGTCGCCGATGACATGAATGTCCGGCTGCAGGAGGGAGGCAAAGGTTACCGGATCTACCGGGCACCAGCCGGTCGCGTCCGCTACGCCCGCATTGTGTGCAATGCTCCCGGCTTTCTGGGGTGGAATGACATTGGCAACATCGGCTGTCACAGTCTCAAATTCTGTTGCAAGGCTCCGCACGGCGGGATCAACAGAGATCACCCGGCCAAAATCCTGCGCTCCCCGGCGTTCGACTATGCCGGGATAAAGTTCGGCCCAGGCTTCTTCGAACAGCGGCTGTTTCGAAAATTGGTCCTGTGCATCGAGGATCAGCAGCTTCGATCTTGGTTTATGGGTCTTCAGATACTGCGCAATCAGGCTCGCGCGCTCATAGGGGCCCGGTGGGCATCGGAACGGTGCTGGCGGCACAGACATGACAACCGTTCCGCCGTCCTGCATGGCTTCGAGTTGCCGGCGCAAAAGCAGGGTTTGCTGTCCCGCTTTCCAGGCATGGGGAAAGACTATGGCGGCCTCCTCCCCATAGCCCTCAATAGCGTCCCATCTGAAATCGATGCCCGGCGACATGATCAGCCTGTCATAGCCCCAAATGGCGCCGGACTGGCCAGTTACCGTATGGCGCGTAGCGTCAACAGCAATGGCGGTGTCGTGAACGACCGTTATTCCTGCCGCAGCGGTCTGATCATAACCGAACGTCTGCTCCGCAATGTCCCGCTCACCTCCGACCACCAGATTGCTGAACGGGCAGGCGATGTAAGCGGAATTGGCTTCGATCAGCGTGACCGAAGCTTCGGGCAGGAAGGTCTTGATGAAGCGGGCTGCCGTTGCGCCGCCAAACCCGCCGCCCAGGATAACAATCCGTGCGCGGGTCCGAGCGCTTGCTGCGCCCGGGAGCGCGGCTGCGAGCGTTGCCGCGCCGAGGCCGGCCAGCACCGCGCGGCGGGCGGGGCCGGAGCGGGTCATGGCTCTGCCTCCTCGCCAAGATAGGCGCTGATGGCGTCGATATCGGCTTCGCTGTATCCCCGGATCATCCGGTGCATGACGGTTGTACCTTCCGTATCCTGATAATAATACAGAAGAGCATTGCGGATATTTTCTGCCGGCCTTCCTTCAAGGCTGGATATCGCCCCGCCGGCCGGGTTGTGGCATCCCGAGCAGCTCATTGCGAGCGCGGCCCCCAAAGGAAACTCTGCGCGCGCGCTTTCAGGTATGTCTGCCGGCGGCGCGGGGGCGCTGCCGCACGCTGTTATCCCGTGCAGCAGCAAGCCGATCACCAAGGCGGCAGGTCGCGCCCGGCCCATGATCAACGCAGGGCCTGATCCTTGAGTGGAAGCTTGCGAATCCGTTTGCCCGTCGCAGCGAAGATGGCGTTGAGCACGGCAGGCGGCGCCACGGCAATCGTCGGCTCGCCGACCCCGCCCCAGAACCCGCCCGACGGCATAAGGAGCGTCTCGACTTCCGGCATCTCGGCAATCCGCATTGAATCGTAAGTGTCGAAGTTCTTCTGTTGCGCTTCACCGTCCACGAAAGTCACTTCCTGGTGGATCATTGCAGACAGGCCGTACACGAAGGATCCTGCCACCTGAGCGTCGATCTGCTGCGGGTTGACGCCATAACCCGGATCTGTCGCGGCAACGATGCGATGTATCTTGAGCTCTCCGGCATCTGAAACGGTAACTTCCGCGCAGGCGGCTGTATAGCTGCCGAAAGAATAGTAACAGCAGAGGCCGCGATGCATCCCGTCATTGGAGCCCCAGCCGGACTTATCCGCGACCGCCTGCAACACAGCTGCCATCTGCGGGCTGTTCTGGAGGTGGGCCAGACGGAATTCCAGCGGATCGCGCCCAGCCGCATAGGCCAACTCATCCATGAAGCATTCCAGGTAAATCGCGTTCTGGTTAGCATTCACACCGCGCCAGAAGCCGGGGCGCACGGGAGGATTGCGCATGGCGTGGTCGACGCGCAGGGCAGGGAAGGTGTATTTCAGCGTCTGGTCTTCGACACGCGGATCGGAGCCTGAGGGCAGGAGGCCCTGGAAGGTCGCGAAATCCATTCCGTTGACCAGGGCCTGGGGCATGATGCCAGCGAGGATCGACTGACCCGAGATCCGGATCTTCAGCCCGATCAGGTTGCCATCAGCGTCCAGCGCCCCCTGGCACCGGCCTTTGGAAATCGGGTGGTAGAAACCCTGTTCCATATCTTCTTCGCGCGACCAGAGCAGCTTGATGTGTGTGCCCGGCATCTGTTTGGCGATTTTCACGGCCTGAGACACATAATCCGTCGCGCCCTTGCGACCGAACCCGCCGCCCAGAAGCTGCTTGTAGACTTCGCACTGTTCGATGGGGAGTTCGGCGGCTTCAGATGCTGCCGCAAGCGCTGCTTCACCGTTTTGAGTCGGGCACCAGACTTCGCATTTCTCCGGGGTCCACACCGCCGTGGCGTTCATCGGTTCCATGCAGGCATGGTTCTGGTGAGGCGCGTTGTAGCGCGCTTCCACGACCTTTGCGGCCCGCCGGAAGGCGGCGTCCACATCGCCGGTCTGATTGCCGACAAACGCATCGGGCGCCGTCAGGCCGGCATCCAGCTCAGCCTCAAAGGCGGCGCTGGAATAGTCAGATCCCTCACCAGGGGCCCATTCAATCTGCAGGGCATCCAGAGCGGTTTTTGCCTGCCACCAGCTGTCAGCCACCACGGCCACAGCGGTCTCATCGACCTGCACGACCTTCTTCACGCCCGGCATGCCGGACACTGCCGAAGCATCGAAGGAAGCTACGGTCCCGCCACGCTTTGGCGCCGCCTTGATCGCTGCGTTCAGCATGCCATCGAACTTCAGGTCTGTCGCGTAAAGCTGCTCGCCGGTGACCTTGCCGACCGTGTCCAGGCGTTGGACGGCCTTGCCGATGATTTTCCACTCGGAGGGATCTTTGAGGGTGACCGATTCCGGAGGGGTGAGCGCGGCGGCGTCTGCGGCCACCTCGCCATAGCGCAGTGTCTTGCCTGACGGCGTATGCGTAATCACGCTGTTGGCCACGGTACATTCTTCCGGGGGGACGCCCCAGCGGCTGGCAGCCGCCTGGACCAGCATGATACGGGCCGCAGCGCCGCCTTCGCGGACATAGTCATGGCTTGCCCGGATACCCCGGCTGCCACCTGTCAGGAAGTCGCCCCACACACGGTCCCGCGCAAGGTTCTGCCCCGGTGTTGGGTATTCGGTTCTGACTTTCGTCCAGTCGCATTCAAGCTCCTCGGCAACGAGCTGAGCGAGGCCGGTCAGCGTGCCCTGGCCCATCTCGGAACGGGCGATCCGGATGGTCACGATATCGTCGGTGCCGATGTGGACCCAGGCGTTGACCTCCGGCGGAGGCGGGCCTTCCTGGGCGCTCTGCCGGACAGAAGGCGCGCAGGCGGCAAGAACGCCAAGCGTGAGGCCGGTTGCGCCGGTTGCAATGATGAAGCCGCGGCGGGAGAGGTTGATACCTTCAGTCATGGTCGTCGCTCCCCTCAGGCTTTCTTGGTCTTGGCCAGATGCACGCCCTTGCGCACGCGGGAGAACGTTCCGCACCGGCAAATATTCGTGATCTCCAGGTCGATGTCTTCATCGGTCGGATTGGGATTGCTGTTCAGCAGGCCGGCCACGGCCATGATCATGCCGGGCTGGCAGTAGCCGCATTGCGGAACATCCAGCTCGACCCAGGCCTGCTGCACGGGGTGGCTGCCATCCGGAGAGAGGCCCTCGATGGTTGTTATCTCTTCTTCTCCGGAAAGTGCGCCGATCGGATAAACGCAGGCGCGTACCGGCGCGCCATCAATGTGAATTGTGCAGGCACCGCATTGCGCAATCCCGCACCCATATTTTGTCCCCGTCAGCCCGAGCTGTTCTCTGAGAACCCAGAGCAGAGGCGTCGCCTCGTCGGCCTCGACCGTAATCGCCTTACCATTCACTTTGAGTTGCGCCATTTTGGGTCTCCGTCTTCAGCCATGACTGATGGCCAATTGCGTCACAGTAATTTAATTAACTTTGGGATGCACGGCCAATTCGGCCCACGCGCCAGAAATGAGTCCAGAATCCAGCTCCGCATTCCTCTCCGGGAAAGCGCTCTGCTGTGCAGGTTCATGGGAAGAGAGAGTGCCCGGATAACGAGTAGGACGTGAAGCGATCATCGGGATGTTCAGCGGGTCCGATGGATTGGCTATCTTCACAGTTTGCGCTCCGCCCGCGTTTATTCCCAGGCCAATGTGAAGAGTTCAGGCAATCTGTGCCATGCACAATTCTCTCAAAAACTTGCCTGATTATCCAAAATTGGGGGGCAACAGACTTGCTGTCCTCTGAGCTCCCTAGCGCGGTTCGGATGGAATTTGCAGGTGGGGGGACGAGCGCAGCCGCTTCGTGAATTCCCAGGGTCCAGTTTCCTGGACCTGATTAGCGCTGGCCGGCCCCGCCTGATGGGAAAATTGGAAATCGGGGACACCCGGACGATATGGCCGCAGCGGCGCCAAAGCTGCTCGTACAGGAGGGGTGACGGCAACGCCGATTGGGTGTCGCCCCCCGCAAGCCGCGTCAAGTTCACGTCGCCCCGGCCCGTCTCCGGGCCGGGGTATTTTTTAGTCGTTCAGTTGGGGACCGATGGGCGTGCCGTCAGTTGGTGGAAGGTGGCTGGTTGCCTCTTTCACGTTTCCGGCGACTTCCTTGCGCAGGGTTTGCACCGCCGCTTTCAGCCGGTCGGCATCTTCTGGATACTCCCGCATGAAACTGAAGGATTCCTGCGGGTCTTTCTCCAGATCAAACAGGAGGGCAGAGCCGAAATATTCAAACGGAACGCTCATTGTACGGTAGAATGTATTGAGCACCAGCCGGAACCGCTTGTCGCGTGCAGCAACAATATCATTGCCATCAAAAAAGAAGAGAAGATCATGCGGTGTGGGGGCGCCGGAGGTCAGCAGACCTGTCAGGTTCTTGCCGTCGATCACGCGGTCATCGGGCAGATGAGCGCCGGAAATGGCTGCTGCCGTGGGGAGAAGGTCAATGTTCATCGCCATTTCATGGCTGACGGTGCCCGCCGGAATGCGGCCGGGCCAACGCGCCAGGAAGGGCACGCGGAAACCGCCTTCATGCGTTTCTCCCTTGCGGCCCCTGAAATCTCCGGCGCTGCCCTCAAACCAGGGGCCGTTGTCGCTTGTGAACACGATCAGGGTGTTGTCCGCCACGCCCGCTTCGTCCAGCGCATCAAGAAGAATTCCGATTCCGGCATCCAGTGTTTCCACCACGTCGCCATAAAGGCCGGCTTCTGATTTCCCGCTCCGGTCGTCTGAAACAAAGAGCGGGATGTGGGGGAAAGTTTCGGCGTAATAAAGGAAGAAAGGTTGGCCATCTGCTTCATTGATGAAGGCTTTCGCTGCCTTCGCATAGCTCAAGCTAAGCTGGCTCTGATCGGCCGGGCTCTGGATGATCTGCTTGCCTTCATAAAGGTCAAAGGGAGCCATATCGTTTGAATACGCCACCCCATAAAACCAATCGAATCCGTGATTGGTGGGCCAGAATTCATCGGTATGGCCGAGGTGCCATTTGCCGATCATGCCGGTCCTGTAGCCCGCATCGCGCAGCATTTCGGAAATCGTGATCTCGTCGGTGGGAAGCCCGTCCTGAGAATGGGGAAAGATCACATGCTGCATCCCCGAGCGGATGGGATACCGGCCCGTCAGCAGCGCTGCCCGGGAGGGAGAACAGACGTTTGATCCGGCATAGAAGTCCGTAAGCTGAATGCCTTCCTGACCGATCCTGTCGATATTAGGGGTCTTGATCAGCCGGGAACCATTGAGGCTGATATCACCCCATCCGAGATCATCCGTCAGGATAATGATGATGTTAGGAGGCTGAGCGTTCGCGTGCGAGGTTTCCGAAGCCGCGATACTGGTGGTGGGCGATGCTGCGCAGGCGGCGGCGAGCAGGAATACCGCAGTCCAGCGGACAAATCTGAAAGGCATGACGGGGTCCTTCCCGTTGCTGAATGGGGGAGGCTGGGCAACTGATAGCCGCCCAGCCTTACAGTCGAGGGAGGTGTCAGTAGCGCAAGGCGAGCTTTGCGCCCCAGGTGCGCTGGGCTTCCAGTGTCACGAACTGTGCGTAGCCGCCGGTATCGAACGGCATGCCGACGATGGCTTCGGCAAAGTTCTCATCTGTCAGGTTGCGCCCGAACACGGTGAAGGTGGCCCGATCGTCCCAGAAGTTCACGCCAATCTGCATATCCAGCAACGTATAGGCGTCAATGATCGTGTTCGGATCATTGGCAAGGCCAGACATCGTGTCGCTGCGATACTGGGCGCCGAGTTGCACGAATGCCTTGTTCTGCGCGGTCAGGTCGAAGTCATAACGGGCCAGCGCGTTGATCACCCATTCCGGGGAGTTCGGCAAACGCTTGCCCGAGAGATCCTGCGAAGCCGGAGTTCCGGTACATCCCTGCGCGGCTGTCTGCAGCTGATAGCAGGGCGCGCCGGTGAATTCGTCGAAGGTCGCTTTTGTGTACGCGATGGCCGCCGACAGGGTGAGGTTATCGGTTGGCAGCGCGGTGATCTCGCTCTCGAAGCCATAGGTTTCGGCCTTGCCGGCGTTCGACACGGCGAAAACCGAAGTACCAGAGGGGCCTGGCACCAGCGTCTGGGCCTGGAAGTCTTCGATCTGGCCATAGAATCCCGTGAGATTGGTGATGAGGCGGCCACCCGGTGAGGACCGGCGGATTCCCGCTTCAAACTGTGTCGGGATTTCTGCTTCAACCGTCGGCAATGTGTTGCCGCTGACCGGATTGATCGTAAGCCCCTGGACCACGCCGGCGGATTTGTAGCCGCGCGTCACTGTTGTGAAGAGGTTGGTATTGTCATCCACGAAGTATTGCGCGCCAAAGCGCCAGACGACGGCAGTATCATCATCCCCGGCGCTCTGCACGCCATTGGAAACAGCCTGGCCAGCGAAAGGCGCCACGGCGCCATTTGCGATGAACTTTTCCTGACTGCCTTCCACTTCCGAATTGAGGATCCGCAGGCCGCCAATCAGCGACAGTTTTTCCGTCACAGCATACTCGCCCTGTCCGAACAGGGCATAGTTGGTTTCGCTGAATTCCGATTCGAGCCGCGTTCCAACGCGCGCACCGGCCGGCAGCGCCCCCAGCAGGTTGAGACCAGCGGTGCCTGCCTGAATGTTGTTCTGGTCGATGTCCTGCGTGAAGTAATAGGCACCCAGCGTGTAGGTGAAGGCACGGTCGCGGGGGGAAACGATGCGGAATTCCTGGCTGAACTGGCTCTGGCCAAGGTCTCCGGAATTGATTTCCAGAATGGGAAGCGGGGTGAGATCGGAGTCGTTGTTATCAACGCTGTCCCATTCGCGGTATGATGTCAGCGAGACGAACTCGAACTCGCCCAGGCTGCGGCTGTATTCGGCGGCAAGGCCCCATGCGTCCATCTTGGAAGAGAAGGGCACTTCCGATCCGATGTTCAGGTTGTCTGGGCTCGGAACAATACCCAGGGCTGCTGACTGGTTCCGGATGGCGGGAACACCATATCCAAGAAGACCCGTTCCCGGCCCGCCAGCGGATGCCTGCCGGTATGTCAGGGCGCCGGCCGCCTGATCGCGCGTCACATAGTCTGCACTCAGAAGCAGATCGGACTCGTCAGAAAGCGCGAAGTTCACCTTTGCGCGCACGCCCTGCTCGTTGCGCTCGTTCACGCGCTTCTGCGGGGAGTTCGGGTTCACGTTCTTGATGTAGCCGTCGCGGGTATTGGAGTAGGCTGAGATACGTGCCGTTATACCGTCGGCGATCGGCCCTGAAATTGCGCCATAGGCATTGATCTCGTCGTAAGAGCCGTAGCCGAGGTTCATTTCTGCGGTAAGGGTTTCGGTTGGTTTCTTGGTGACGATCGAAATCACGCCGGCCGAGGCGTTCTTGCCGAACAGCGTGCCTTGCGGCCCGCGCAGGACTTCCACGCGCTCGACATCTGCGAAGTCGAAGATACCGGCGCCTTCGCGGCCCATGATGACGCCATCAACGGCAATGGCAACGCTGCCTTCAATGCCGATATTGAAAAGACCGGTGCCGATGCCGCGAATCGTGGTCGCAGACTGGCGCGCATTGACGCCGGAGTTGAAGGTAACGCCCGGCGCCACATACTGCAGCTGGTCAAAGCCGTCGATCTGGCGCGCCGTAAGGGCGTCCCCGCCGATGGCCGTCACGGAGATCGGAACCTGCTGGATGTTCTGCTCAACACGTTGAGCCGTAACCGTAATTGTGCCGAGGCGGCGATTGTCATCCTCGACGGCGTCTTCCTGTGCCTGAACGATTGGCGCGAAGCTGGCCATGGCAATGGTGAGCGCGGACGCTGTGAAAAGTATGCGGTGCTTAGGTTGCATGAATTTATCCTCCCGGAAGCCTGGTGGCTTTCCGGCCGGAAAATTTCGACAAATGGAAAGTTTGTCAATGGGGGCGGTTAATAACTCCGTTTAGAAAATCGAATTCAAGCTTTGCCTTTCGCCCAGTCGGGCAGGGCGGGCCAGTGTTTCCGGCTTTTGGGTTTGTCGCGCAGAAGCAGGGCGAGCACCGTATCGGTATGGGCCTCAATGGCTTCTTCCGAAAGAATGTTCACGCCATAAACGCCCTTGATCGACTCGGCGAGCACGAACGGCATCTGGCAAATTGCAGAGATCGAATAGAACAATGACACCAGCCAGACTTCCGGAACGTCACCTTCTTTCATGAGGTGGCGCATAAAAGGGGCCTGATTCTTGTGGCTTTCCCGAATGTAGCCGATCATCCAGTCGATGCGGTTTCCGCCCTGAACCGACTCCATGATCATGATACGAACATGTTCGGGATTGTTCGCGCAGTAGCGGATGTAATGGCGCATGAAGTTGCGCATATTATCCTGAGGAGAGGCGCCCTTGGTAGACTTCATGCCCTCCCGCAATTCCTGCGACAGGCGCTGGAACATGTTGGTGACGACCTCTTTCCACAGCTCTTCCTTGCTGCCGAAATGGTAGCGGATGAGCGTATGCGTTACCCCGGCATCGGCGGCGATGTCGCGGATATTGGCCGCTTCAAACCCCTTTTCCGCAAAGGCCTTCCGCGCGGCGTCCAGAATATTCGCACGGCTTTCCTCGGAGCGGGCTTGCTGGGGAGTCCGCAAAGATTTCTTGGCCGGCTCGACAGGCTTTTTTGCTCCAGCAGACATCGGGAATTCCTTATACAACAATACTCAAGCCATCTTATCGGAGATTTCTTTCCGCTCGGCTATTGCGAAAAAACTTTCCATATGGAAAGCAACGTTGTCATAGTAAAAAATGCACACAGGGGAGGCGACAATGGCATCACAAGCACCGGAACTTGACGCACGGATCAAGGCACTGCTGGGTGAGATGACGCTGGAAGAGAAGGTTTCGCTGATGGCGGGCCGCGACTTCTGGACCCTGCCGGCCATTGAGCGTTTGGGTATTCCCAGCCTGCGTGTATCCGACGGCCCCACGGGCCTGCGTTCGGTCAACTCAGAGGCGGCAACGGTATTTCCCGTGGGGGTCGCGCTCGCGGCCACCTGGAACGAAACGCTGATCGGAGAAGTTGGGGCCGCCATCGGGCGCGAGGCAATTGCGCATGATGTGGACGTCCTGCTTGCGCCTGCCGTGAACATCCAGCGCACGCCGCTGGGGGGGCGTAACTTCGAAACCTATTCGGAAGATCCGCGCCTGGCCGCAGAAATCGCCACCGCCTATGTCGCCGGGGTTCAGTCCGAAGGGGTCGGCACATCGCTGAAGCATTATGCTGCCAACAACCAGGAACACGAACGCATGAGCGGAAGCTCCGATATGTCGGAACGCACGCTGCGGGAAATTTATCTTGCTGTTTATGAGCCTGTCATCCGCCGCGCCAATCCGTGGACGGTCATGGGCGCCTACAACAAGGTGAACGGTGTTTTTGCCTGCGAAAATTCTTTCCTGCTTGAAGACGTGCTCAAGGGGGAGTGGGGTTATGATGGCGTGGTGGTTTCCGACTGGGGCGCCACGAAAACCACGATTGACGCTGCCAATAACGGACTTGATCTGGAAATGCCCGGCCCCGCGCGTCACTTCGGGGCCAAGCTCGTGGATGCTGTGCGCAAGGGTGAGATCAGCGAAGCGGTCATCGACGATCATGCCGGCCGGCTGCTGCGCCTTATCATTCG